>ERZ1034687.40-NODE-40-length-72072-cov-10.095991_pt1 | contig 72072 bp, 49 predicted proteins | sample MGYA00520704_ERZ1034687 | MGnify/ENA primary metagenome ERZ1034687 (study PRJEB33766, sample SAMN09781762) | gut metagenome | biome: gut microbiome | host: Homo sapiens | place: Madagascar | study: EMG produced TPA metagenomics assembly of the PRJNA485056 data set... | reverse complement strand
TCTGAAGAACATCTACCTATCGTTCTTCTACGGAGCAAAAATCGGTATCATCGGTCTCAATGGCGCTGGTAAATCGACCTTGATGAAAATCATCGCCGGACTGGAGCAGCCTACCCAGGGCGAGGTGGTATGGAGCCCAGGCTACTCTGTGGGCTACTTGCCTCAGGACCCTCCACTCGATGAGTCGAAGACCGTGAAAGAGAACGTGATGGAGGGTGTGCAGAAAGTATATGACGCACTCGCCGAGTACGAGGAAATCAACCAGAAGTTTGGCTTGGAGGAATACTATGGCGATCCCGACAAGATGGACAAGTTGATGCAGCGCCAAGCTGAGGTGCAAGACATCATCGATGCTACCGATGCCTGGAACATCGACTCCAAGTTGGAGCGTGCGATGGGTGCCTTGCGCTGTCCTCCGGGCGACTGGCCTGTCACCAATCTCTCTGGTGGTGAGCGCCGCCGTGTAGCTCTCTGCCGTTTGCTTTTGCAGAAGCCAGACGTGCTCTTGCTCGATGAGCCTACCAACCACTTGGATGCCGAGAGCATCGACTGGTTGGAGCAGCACTTGCAGCAATATGAGGGTACGGTGATCGCCGTCACCCACGACCGCTACTTCCTCGATGATGTGAGCGAGTGGATTCTCGAATTGGACCGTGGCGAGGGCATCCCTTGGAAGGGCAACTACTCTTCTTGGCTCGACCAGAAGACCAAGCGCATGGAACAGGAGGAGAAGAGTGCCTCTAAGCGTCGCAAGACTTTGGAGCGAGAGTTGGAATGGGTGCGCATGGCACCGAAGGCTCGCCAGGCAAAGGGCAAGGCTCGTCTGAACTCTTACGAGCAGATGCTCAACCAGGAGCAGAAGGAGCGTGAGGACAAGTTGGAGATCTTCATCCCAAACGGTCCTCGTCTGGGCAACAAGGTAATCGAGGCACAGCACGTGAAGAAGGCGTTTGGCGAGAAGGTGCTCTTCAACGACCTCAACTTCATGTTGCCTCCTAACGGCATCGTGGGTGTCATCGGTCCAAACGGAGCTGGCAAGACCACCCTCTTCCGCCTCATCATGGGCTTGGAACAGGCAGACGCTGGTACATTCGAGGTGGGTGAGACCGTGAAGTTCGCTTATGTCGATCAGCAGCACAAGGACATCGACCCGAAGAAGACGGTATATGAGGTGATTTCCCAGGGCAACGAGACGATTCGCATGGGCGGTCGTGACGTGAATGCCCGTGCTTACATATCTCGCTTCAATTTCTCTGGTACCGACCAAAGCAAGCTCTGTAGCGTACTCTCCGGTGGTGAGCGCAACCGTCTGCAGTTGGCGTTGGCATTGAAGCAGGAAGGCAACGTATTGCTCCTCGATGAGCCTACCAACGATATCGACGTGAACACGCTGCGTGCTTTGGAGGAAGGTTTGGAGGCATTTGCCGGTTGTGCTGTGGTTATCAGCCACGACCGCTGGTTCCTCGACCGTATCTGTACCCACATTCTTGCCTTCGAGGGCAATGGTGAGGTCTTCTTCTTCGAGGGCAGCTATTCTGAGTATGAAATCAACAAGGCAAGAAGACTGGGCGACACCGAGATCAAGAAGGGTCGCTATCGCAAGTTGATGGAAGAATAATTTGATTCTTTAAGCACAGAAATAGGCACGGATTACAGAGCGTAACCCGTGCCTATTTTTGTTTGCACATACCTTTTTTATTATATAGTTAGTATTTTGCTATTTTACAATTTCCTCCAACTCCGCGAAATCATCAATGATGTATTCCGCATTCTTCAGTTCCTCCCTAGTGGCATTGCCATAGGTGACGGCGCAAGCCTTGGCACCAGCATTGTGAGCCATATCCACATCATACGTCATGTCGCCCACCACCAAGGTATCGGCGAGCATCTGCTCCATGGATGACTCGATGGAATGACCCGCCTCAGCACTTTGACAACGGATGTCCTCCAAAGCCTTCAGCACCATGTCGGGAGCTGGCTTCACGTTCGCCACACTGTCGCCTGCCACAATCGAGGAGATGCAATTCTCTATCTGCATCTGCTTGACATAACCGAAAAGGGAGTCGCTGCCACGACTGCTGGCGATGGCTAGCACATAACCCTCCTGATGCAAGCGATGGATGGTCGCCAAGACGTGAGGGAAGGGTTGCACGATGAGGTGACGCTTGTTCTCCTCGAAAATATCACGATAGGTCTCCGCACATGCCATGCCTTCCTCGGCACTCATGCCGAAGAGCTGCACGAAAGCCTCATCCAGGCGAAGTCCGATGGTGGCGGCACACTCCGCCTCACTCTTTACCTGCAGATGGCGCTGGCGCATCGTGTCTTGCAAAGTCTTCACGATCAACGCCTGCGAATCGCCTATCGTTCCGTCAAAATCAAATATAATGTATTTCATATTCATCAATTTATTTAGAGAAGTTAAGTGGGCGTGAGCTCAGCAACATTAGAAGATGGCTCGCTTGGGCTTGCCCGTCTCCGTCATCGGCAACTGGTCGAAATGGAGATATTGGCGAGGCACCCAGTACTTTGGAAGCACTTGACGACAGATAGCCTCCACACCCTCCAGGTCGCCAGACTCGGTGACGAGCACGGCTATCTCGCCAAACTTCTCATCCTTCTTCTTAGCTAATAGAAAAGGGGCATCAAGATGCTGACGGAGCAAGTTTTCCACTTCCTCTATCTGTATTTTGATGCCTCCGCTGCATATCACATTGTCCTTCCTGCCCTTGATGCGGAAGAGGACGTGAGGGGAAGAGGTTTTCAAGGAAGAGGATGCATCCGATGAATGGGATGAGGTTTCTTGCTGCTTGATTTCGGCGATGTCGTTGGTAACAAGCGGTTCACTGCAAACCAAGGGGGCATCAATGACGAGGCATCCATCGCTATTCAAGCTCACCCCGACGCTATCGAAAGGTTGATACCACTCGCTCGCCTCCTCGCCATTCAGACGGCGAAGGGCGATATGAGAGAGCGTCTCTGTCATGCCGTATGTGCTCCATACCGCACCCGGCAGACTACGCAACTCTTCAGCAAGGGCATCGTCGATCGCACCGCCACCGATGATAAGGTGCTTGATGCGGCTCAGTCGCTCCCGCTCCTGTGGCACTTGCAAGGTATTATAGACTTGCATCGGCACCATCGCCACGAAGTCGAAATCCATCTCGACCATTTTCGTCAACGATTCTTCCGACAAGGGGTGACCAGAAGGCTTCACCGAGAAGAGACGAAGCTTTCGCTCGATGCTCCTCACCACCATCATCTTGCCTGCGATATAGTCGAGCGACATGCAGAGCAAAGCTGAATCGCCTGGACGCAAGCCCAAGAAATCGCACGTGATATGAGCGGAGTTGAGCATTCGCTGCTTCTCCACCCACATCGGCTTCGGCTTGCCAGTCGAACCACTGGTATGTACGAGGAGTGTCTCGCTTGGCGAGTTCCACTCCTGCAAAAAATCATTGACGGTCATTTTCTAACCAGTTTATCTCCCTTGATTTCGAGCGGCATAGGGATGTTGTCGGTGAAGAGTTGTCCAGTGCCCAAGCCTTGCGGCATCTTGACATCGGGACCATACATTCGGGCACAGAAGAGGGCGATGGCATTCAAGCCCACGTTGCTCTCCAATGCCGACGTAATCCACGAGCCGATGCCTCGCTGCTCAGCCAACTGTATCCACTCCTGGCATCCATACATTCCACCATGGAGCGATGGTTTGAGGATGATATACTGCGGACGGATGGTATCGAGCAAAGCCTCCTTCATAGAGCGCACGTTGACGCCAATGAGCTCCTCGTCGAGGGCGATAGGCAACGGACTCTCCCGACAGAGTTCCGCCATCTTGCGCCACTGGTGCTGCTTGATGGGTTGCTCTATCGAGTGGATATCGTACTGGGCAAGTGCCTCCAGTCGGCTCATCGCATCTTCTGGCGAGAAACCGCCGTTGGCATCCACACGCAGTTCCACCTGTTCCTTATTATATACCTCACGGATGCGCTTGATGAGGTCGAGTTCCTTGAAGAAGTCGATGGCACCAATCTTCAGTTTGACACAATGGAAACCAGCCTTCAACTTCTCTTCCAAGCGAGCCAACATTTCCTCGTAAGTGCCCATCCACACCAATCCATTGATGGTGATACCCTCCTCGCCACGAGCAAAAGGAGAGTCGTAGAGCGAGGCGAGATTCTGAGCCCAAGCAGGCACGGCAATGGTGCCCTGCCCCGCAGCATCGCCATGGGTAGCCAGCAAATGCTTGCTTCGGGCCGCCTCGAAGAAGGAAGCGAAAGCCGTCTCCAGTCCGAAGGTGATGCTAGGGTACGCCCGAATCATATCGTAAGGGATGCGTCCCATCTGCTCCACCATCTGGCATATCTGTCTGAGCGTCACCTCATACTCTGGCTTGGCATCACAACTGAGGTCGGGCAGTGTGGCGCACTCCCCCACTCCCTCCACACCGGGAGCCTCATCCGAGGTGAGATGCAAGTAATAGCTATGTCGAGTGGTATAGACTCCGCGAGACGTACCAGCAGGTTGCTTAAAGTGGAGCGTACGCTCCGAAATGCTAATCTTATACATTTCTATTTTCTCTTCATTTCATAAAGGTCCTTGCGACGATCGCGCAAGTTTCTCACCGCACCGTATGTATGCAACTCATTCAGGAGATTGAGATCGACATCCGACACGAGAATCATCTCGGTATTCGGTGTCGCCTCCGATCTCTTGCCATCATTAGGGAAAGCAAAGTCGCAAGGCGTGAACACGGCACTCTGAGCATACTGGATATCCATGTTGTGAACACGAGGCAAGTTGCCCACGCTACCAGCTATCGCCACATAGCACTCGTTCTCGATGGCACGAGCCTGGGCGCAAACCCTGACACGAGAGTAGGCATTCTGCGTATCCGTCATAAAAGGCACGAAGAGGATCTGCATGCCATCCTCTGCCATCAGACGAGACAGTTCAGGGAACTCCACATCGTAACAAATCACGATACCTATCTTACCACAGTCGGTGTCGAAAGTCTGGATATGGCTGCCGCCACTCAGACCCCAGCACTTCTGCTCATCAGGTGTCACGTGAATCTTCTCATACATATCCACGCTACCATCTCGGCGACAGAGGAAGCCCACATTGTAGAGCGCACCATCCTCCTTGACGTATGGCATACTGCCGGTGATGATATTGATGTTGTAGCTGATAGCCAACTCACGGAATCGGTCGCGAATCTCATCCGTGTATTGCGCCATCTTGCGGATGCTCTGCGCCTCGCCGAGGTCGTTGAACTTCGCCATCAATGGAGCATTGAAGTACTCTGGAAAGAGGATGAAGTCGCTCTTGTAATCGGACACGGAATCGACGAAGAACTCTACCTGCTCGAAGAGGTCATCGACAGAGGCGTAAGGACGCATCTGCCACTGCACCAATCCGATGCGCACGGTAGGCTTGCGATCCACATAACTGTCCGTAGGTGGCTGATAATAGATGTTATCCCACTGGAGCAAGGTGGCGCAGTGTTCGCTCTCCTCGTCGCTAGGCAAGTAGTTGCGGATGACACGGCGCACATGGAAATCGTTGGACAACTGGAAGGTGAGCACTGGGTCGTAGATCTCACGGTTGCGCACCTTCTCGATGTACTCCTTCGGACGCATCTGGTCGGCATACTTGTGATAGTTAGGGATTCTGCCGCCAAACATGATGGCCTTCAGATTGAGTTTCTCACACAGTTCCTTGCGATACTCGTACATACGGCGAGCCAGGCGCAAGCCACGATAGTCTGGATGGATGAACACCTCGATGCCATAGAGAATGTTGCCATGAGGGTTGTGAGTGTTGAAGGTCTCGTTGCCCGTGACTTGGGCGTAGGTGTGGTCGCCTTTCACCATGTCATAGTTGACAATGATGGAGAGGGCGCAGCCCACGATCTTGTCATCCACGATGATGACCACCTGACCTTCAGGGAAGATAGTAATGAGTTTCTTGATCTGTGCACGAGTCCAGAAGACATCGGAGTCGGCATAGATACGCTTGAATGACTTAGCCAATTGGTCGTAATCCTCCATGTGGAGGTTACGCAAACCCACCTTTTCGATTTTACGAGTTGGTTCCATAATACATATCTTTTTATCAAAAATGAAATTCGAGGGCAAAATTACTATATTTCGATTGAAGGACAAAAGAAAAAGAGCAAAATAAAGAGATAAAACGGCAAAATAAATGCGATTTACAGAAATTATCGCCCTTTTCTTGATGGAGTGTTCCGTTTTTTTATTACTTTTGCAGCCCGAAAAGAAATCGACTATTCGTAATAGGAACGAGAAAGAAATCATTCGATAAAGTAATCAACAATGGAAATGAAGAGCAGTAATCAAGTGAAAGGATTTGCGGCTGGCATCATCGCCGCAGTTTGTTATGGCACCAATCCACTGGGCACGTTGGAACTCTACAAGGACGGTTTCTCGTCTGGTTCGGTGCTCACCTATCGTTATCTCTTGGCAGTGGTGATGTTCGCCATCGTACTGTTGTTTCGCCGAGAGCATTTCGGCATCAAATGGGGTCACGCCATCCGCCTCGCCTTTCTAGGCAGCATGTTTGCCCTCTCCTCCACCACGCTCTACGTGAGTTTCCACTACATGGCAGCCGGCATCGCCAGCACCTTGCTCTTCGTCTATCCCATCATGACAGCGGTGCTGATGACCGTCTTCTTCCATGAGAAGGTGACGTGGACGACCAGCCTCGCCATCCTGCTCGCCGTATCGGGCGTGGGATTGCTCTACCAGGGCGATGGCAATGAGAAACTGAGCACGGCAGGCTTTGCCCTCGTGATGACCTCCTCGCTGCTCTATGCGCTCTACATCATATCAGTAAACCGATGGAACACCACGATTTCGAACGTGAAATTCACCTTTTGGATATTGGTCTTCGGACTCCTCACGGTAGTGATTTTCACAGCCATATCGGGCGAGAGTTTCCAACTTCTCCAGACACCTAAACAATGGCTCTGTGGCTTGCAGTTGGCATTGTTGCCGACGGTACTCTCCCTCTTCTTCATGACCATCTCCATCAATCTCATCGGCAGCACGCCAGCCGCCATCATGGGAGCCTTGGAACCAGTCACCGCCGTCATCATCGGTGTGTTCGTCTTCGGCGAAAGCTTCACTTTCCAACTAGCCATTGGCATTGCCGCCATCCTGGCAGGTGTCACGCTGATTATCGCAAGGAAGAAAGGATAAAAAATGTCGGGAGGTTTTTGGAAATTCGTCCCGAGGTTTTTGGAAATTCATCGGGAGGTTTTTCTAAACACGAAAGAAGGTGTGTCTAGGTCAATCCTGGGCACACCTTCTTTTTGTAGGGTATAATCGATGTTTCTGAAATTTACTTCAATGTAAACTTATGAGAGTGGAGCATCTCCTTAGGATCGAGTGCCTTGTCGAGTTCTTCCTTGCTCATGATGCCCTGTTCTATCACGATGTCATATACCGAGCGACCTGTGGCATGCGCCTCCTTCGCCACCTTGCTACTTTTCTTATAACCAATGATAGGATTGAGGGCGGTCACGATGCCGATGCTGTTCTTCACCATCTCATAGCAACGCTCCTTGTTCACGGTAATGCCCAAGATGCACTCTGAGGTAAGGGTCTCGATGGCATTCTTCATCCACGTCAAGCTCTCGAAGAGGCTCTCGGTGATGATAGGTTCCATCACATTTAGCTCCAACTGTCCTGCCTCTGCCGCAAAGCTGACGGTGGTATCATTGCCGATGACCTTGAAGCAAACCTGATTGGTCACCTCTGGGATAACTGGGTTTACCTTACCCGGCATGATAGAAGAACCAGGAGCCTTAGGAGGCAGATTGATTTCGTTCAATCCACAGCGAGGACCGGATGCCATCAAGCGCAAGTCGTTGCAAATCTTGGAGAGTTTGACGGCGAGTCGCTTCAATGCTGATGAATAGCTCACGTAAGCACCGGTATCAGGAGTAGCCTCCACAAGGTCGGTGGCAGTCACGAAGTTCTCGCCTGTAAGCTTGCTCAGATCGGCAGCACAAAGCTTGGCGAAACCCGGAACGGCATTCAACCCCGTACCGATGGCTGTGCCACCCATATTGATTTCGTGCAAGAGTTTCACGTTGCGCTCCAAGTTGACGATTTCCTCCTCCAGGTTGTTAGCATAGGCATTGAATTCCTGTCCGATGGTCATCGGCACGGCATCTTGCAGCTGGGTGCGTCCCATCTTGATGGCATCGGCATACTCGTCAGCCTTATATCTGAAGGCGCTGATGAGTCCCGTCAAAGCTCCCACCAAGTGAGCGTTCATACGGATGAGCGCCAAGCGAATGGAGGTAGGATACACATCATTGGTACTCTGACCGCAGTTGCAATGGTCGTTAGGAGAGCAATATTGATACTCGCCCTTCTCGTGTCCCATGATTTCCAAGGCACGGTTGGCGATGACCTCGTTGGCATTCATATTGACTGAGGTACCAGCACCGCCCTGTACCATGTCGATAGGAAAATTCTCATGCCACTTGCCGTCGATAATCTCACGGCAAGCCTGGGAGATAGCTCCAGAAATCTCGTCGTTGATGACACCGAGGGAATGGTTGGTCTCGATGGCAGCCAACTTCACGTAAGCGATAGCGATGATGAAATCAGGATTGTCAACCATCGTCTTGCGTGAGATATGATAATTGTTGATACCACGCTGTGTCTGCACACCATAGAGTGCATCAGCAGGAACTTTGAGTTCGCCTAAGAGGTCGGACTCTACTCTAAATTTCTTCTCGTCATTCATAATTCATCAGGTTGATAGTTCATAAATATGGTGAGTCACCTCATGATGGATGCCATCATGGATGGCTCACGCTGCAAAGATACAAAATATAATGATTAGTCGAGTCAAAAAATCATCATAATTTTTATAAGATATCGATTTCTTAGAAAGCCGTGGCAAACAGCCAGATGTTCAGCACCGTAACGATTGCCGACAAGAAATAGAGCCACCACTTGGTGAAACGATGGTTGACATAATCACCCATCACTCGACTATTTGACGTGAGCCAAACTTGAAGGAACATCGTAAAAGGCAATTGGATGCTCAATACCATCTGCGAATAAAGCAAACCCTTGAAAGGATCGCCCACGAAGAAGATGACGAGCAAGGCTAGACCCAAGGAGAGACAGATTCCCACAATGGAATGGGCATCCTTGGCATAATACTGCTCGCCAAACATTCCTGAGAAGATACAACCTGCCGCCATACCACTGGTGATCGTACTCGAAATGCCCGCCAAGAACAAGGCGATGGCAAAGATGTTGGCGGCATTGTTGCCCAAGAGAGGCGTGAGGAGAGCCTGAGCCTGAGAGAGGTCATCCACTACTTGATGAGAAGAGAAGAAGGTGGTGGCTGCCAAGATAATCATCGCACTATTGATAGCCCACCCCACGAGCATCGAGAAGAGGGTATCGAAAAGTTCAAACTTCAAGGCTCGCTCGATACTGTTTTTGTCTTTCTTATTAATTTGTCGACTCTGCACCAACTCGCTATGCAGAAACAAGTTGTGCGGCATCACCACCGCTCCCAGTACCGACATTACGATAAGCATGCTGCCCTCTGGGATGCTAGGCACCACCCACCCTTGCGTGGCGGCAGGCCAATCTATCCTAACCAAGAAGAGCTCATAGATAAACGACAAGCCTATCATCGAGACAAAGGTAATGATGAGCCTTTCGATGCGCTTATAGGAGTTGGTAAAGAGGAGGATGAGCACGGCTGCCGTAGAGAGCAGTGCGCCCCATACGATAGGGATGCCAAAGAGCATTTGCAAGGCGATGGCTGCCCCAAGGATTTCGGCAAGCGAAGTGGAGATGCTTGCCATGAAAGCCGTCACCAATATCGGTCTGCCTATCCAATGTGGCGCATATTTCTCCGTAGCCTCGCTGAGGCACAATCCCGTGACGATGCCCAAGTGAGCCACATTATGTTGCAAGGCGATGAGCATGATGGTGGAGAGCGTAACCACCCAGAGCAGCACATAGCCGTATGATGAACCAGCGGCAAAGTTGCTCGCCCAGTTGCCTGGGTCGATGAATCCCACGGTAACGAGCAGTCCAGGTCCGATATTCTTGATGATGTCGATAGCCCCGAATGTCTTCGGTTTTCCCTCATTGCGCAGTATTTCTATCAGATTTTTCATATTTCACCTTTTTAATGGGGTTATTGTCATTGACCAGGATTCTCCAAAGTAGGAATCCGTTGCAAAAATAGCCTTTTTTATTGATATGACAATCCTCAAACTCCAATAAAAGCAAGAAATAGTAGGCAAAATACCTATTTATGAGGAAGAATTGGCAAATAATCAGAAGATTTTCTGCAAAATATTTGGCATTATCTAGAAATGCACTTCCTAAAATGTCAAGGATAACATCCATAAAAGGTATGGATGTACGACATAAGGGGATAAGGACAACACTCACGCTCCTATAGGCGACTCCTCAGTTGGCAGCACAGAGCTTGGCATTCATGTTGACAGAGATACCAGCATCACCCTGCACCATATCGATAGGGAAATTCTCATGCCATTTGCCATCAATGATTTCACTGCAAGCCTGGGAGATAGCGCCCGAAATCTCATCGTTGATACTGGCAAGCAGGTGGTGGTGCTCATCGACGAATATGATGCACCTATGCATGATTCCATTAATAATAAGGATTTGCAGAAAACCATTCGCAATGTGATGCGTGATTTATTCAAAAGCATGAGCGAGTCAATGCCTTCGAGATTTACTTTTTTAATCGAATGTGCTTCATATATTTCAATCCCACCAAAAAGTCCATACTGTTGATTCCTTAATTGTAGCTGCAAGTGTGGTAAGGTTGTCTCCTTGCAATACTGTATCTTCACAATACCCCATGTGCTCTTCAGCTACAGACATCGTATTATCAGTCACTGGTTTTGGCACATAGTACTGTATCATATCGTTTGAGAAATGGGCAGCAACTGCACCATATTTCTCATACCAATACTTTGCCACAGCCATCTGTTCATCCGCATCAGGGCAATCATTCCAACCGCCAAAAGGAATATAAGCAAACACTTGCCATGGTTCTTTCACAGGAACCTCAACAAGATAAATGTTGCCCCCATCTGCGAAATCGAAGTCATCAATTGGATTTACCGCATCTTCAGTGCCTACCACTTCCTCTGACCAATCATCATTATCTTCTTGATAATCTTCCTTGATTGTGTTGAAGCGTTCACGAAGATAAGCCTGCCCATCATCATAGTTTCTGCTCAACATTTCAGCCTTCCACTCGTTAAACTTCTCATCGTCATAACATGCAGTCGCATCAAGACTATCATAAAAGCAAGTATCAGTATCAATCAATACAGGAAAAAAGCCCTTTAGTTTTCCTTCCTCATAAGCATCTAACCACAATTGTTTAATGTCAGCTGCACGTTCATCAATTGGAGTTATTTTGCAACCGTGAATATTGCCTTCAAATAAAGGCTGTTCCAAAGAAGGCTGTTCCGACAGATATTCTTCAGCATTCATGAATTTCATGTTATGATATGAAATCACATACAGTCTTACCAACTTAAAGAATCTCCAAGCTATAAACACAGCAACAATTATAGGTACATAAGAAGTATGCTCCCCCATTGTAATTCGTGCTACTATCAATCCTACAACCAGCACAAGCACGCAACCCCATATAACAAGTTGCTTACGAAGGATACGGCACACCCCCTGCCAATCATCAGACTCTATGAGGGCATTTAATTCATCCCCCATTTTATTTTCCACTTTTTTGTTTCTTTTGTATAAGAAGACGAAAATAGCAACTACTAGTACAAGAAGTGCGATAAATAATGTTTGCGACATCATATCAAAGATTTGAAATATATTTAATGTGTGAAGTTTAGACCAAGAAGTCTGCCTCCAAGAGGATTTGCCAGTCTATGCCTTCCACATCCTTTTAGGTATGGTGATGGGCGATGGTTATGGCGAAGTCATGCACCTTCATGAAATGCTGAATGCGAGGCACGTCGCCCTTGTCATACTCCACCATCGCCTGTATCAATTTTGCGTGCTGTAATTTCATATTGTATGATTTTATGTTTTATCCCACTTTTTTCTCCCTGTCCTTCAATATCGCCGCCATATTGTCGGCAGCCCAATCTACGAGATTATCCACGATAGGTATCAGGGATTGGGCACGAGGGGTGAGGGAATACTCCACTCTAGGTGGTACTTCGGCATACACTTGGCGCAGGATTAAGCCATCCTCCTCCAAGGTACGCAGGGTACTGGTGAGCATCTTCTGCGAGATGTCGGGTATCAATTTGCGCAGGGCATTGAAGCGGAGAGGCTCAGCCTGATGTTTCTCCAACATGAAGATGACAAGCATCGACCACTTGTCGCAAATGCGAGCCAACACATTACGTATCGGACACTCTGGAAATATCGGTTCTTTAATTGCTTTTGCCATTGTCATTTACCTTTTAATAGTTTTCACTCCACTTTCCACCCATCAATCGTCCCCGTCTTCGAGGAGAAGTTACAACCGATCTTGTGGATGCGACGAGAGTCGGATGCATATTCTCTGGCATATCCCTTGTCCTCAATCTGAAGGATAGCCTCTTCGGCAGAGCCATCGAGTTTGAACTCGAAGATATAGACATCATGGTCAGTTTCTACGATGCAATCTACCCTTCCCTCACTCTGTTCCTTCTCTATGAAGACGGTGTAGGAACTGATCATGCGCATGATGAGATAGAAGGTATATTGGAAATAGCGTTCTTTCTCTCGCTCATCATCCTTACGTCGCTGACTATACGGTATGCTCGCCAAAAAAGAAGTAAATAGCTGCTTGAGCTGCTCTAAGTCACCACTCTCCATGGTATCTATTACCTGAAGAACCCAAGAGCCTGGATTTTCCTTTGGTTTCAAATAGCTCGATGTAAGCAAGGTGGTAAAACCCATCTTCACCTCATTGTTAGGAAAATCAAGGAGATAGGAACGAGTACGGCGATTATAGCCCTTGATGGTGAGATATCCGCTCTGATAAATCATCGGGAGAGGAGCCTCAGCATCAGCCTTGTAGTCTATAAAGTCTTGGGTGGGATAATACTTGCCCGTCAACTCATTCATCTGCTCATTGGTATGAGCCAATAGGCGAACCAAATAAGTAGGCGTGCCTGTACGGAACCAATAATTCTCAATGACTTGATATTTCAAGGCATTGAGGATGCTGAACGGATTATAGACATCCGTCATGGCTGGACTGAAATGATAGCCATCAAACTGCAACTTCAATTCATGTTTCATTTCTTCCTCAGAAAGCATATTTGCCTTCGCCATTTCCTTGATAGGTTCCTCCAATCGGTCATTGAGTTCTTTCTCTGTGATACCACAGATTCCCTCGAAAGGAATGGTCATACTGATGTCGTCCAACTGGTTGAGATCACTAAAGACGCTTACCTGCGAGAACTTGGTAACGCCTGTCAAGAAGACAAACCGCAGGTATTCGTCCGCTCCCTTCAAGACCCCATAAAAGCCCTTCAGCACCTGTCGATGCCAATCCTCCAACAATCTCTCCTTACCATCAATGGTCACCTTCAAGCCATTGTCAAGAACATCCAATAACGGCTTGTCGTATTCATCAATCAATACGACAACACGGAGCCCTGTCTTCTCATGCGCTTTCTTTAGAATTGCCTTGAAGCGATCACCCAGAGTTACAGCAAGAGAATCCTTACCATATTCCTCTTCTAAGGACTCAACAAAGCTCAGTAAAGTACTTTCCAACTCGCCTTCCTTGGTATAATTTATACCATTAAAGTCAAGATGAATGACAGGATATTCCTTCCATTCCGTCTCCAAGGCATCAATGGTAAGTCCCTTAAACAGTTCCTTTCTACCCTTGAAATAACATTCAAGGGTAGATATCAGCAAAGACTTTCCAAAACGTCTTGGACGCCCTAGAAAATATGCTTTACTACCATGCGCCAAATCATAAATATACTTAGTCTTATCTATATAAAGATAACCACCCTCAATAACTTGGTCAAAACTCTGAATGCCTATTGGATATTTCATAATTTACTCATTATCAATATTAGGCTACAAAAGTAACCATCTTTCCGTTTATCTCCAAATATCCATCGTTAATGTTGGTTAAACTCCGTTTTTTCATCTCGCTCTATATCAGCAATAGTTACCTCCAAGTAACTATCTTACCTCTTGGTACCTTCTTGTGGGAAAGAAATATTTGTAGTACTTTTGCATCGCAATTCAAGAGAATGCTTTCTAAGAGATGGCATTCTAATGAAAAACAAGAATAAGTATAACAAACATAAAACATTAGAACAAGATGAAAGAATCAAAGTTGATCACAAAGGCAGCTAACGTTACTGCTGTTGATTTCGGCAAGTTGAATGAGTTCAAGGACTATACCCTCCAGTTGGGTCCTGAGGTTACTATCCCTGGCAAGGTATTCGGCGGTCAGGCTGTCAATGCCACTGGCGGCGAGTTCTCATTCCAGAGTTTTGCTCCTGGCACGGAAACTGGCTTCCTCCACACCCACAAGAACCATGAGGAACTTTACTTCTTCCTCGGTGGCAAGGGCGAGTTCCAGGTAGATGGCGAGGTATTCCCTGTAGGCGAGGGAAGCGTTGCAAGAGTAGCTCCAGCAGGTCGCCGCTCCGTGCGCAACAATGGCACAGAACCTCTCTTGATGCTCTGCGTACAGTATCGTAGCGAAACCTTCACTGCTGAAGATGCAGCTGATGGCAACATCTTGAATGAAAAAGCAAACTGGTAAGGAGATTTCCATCAGATAACAACCGAAAAGGGAGTGCGGCACAGATGAATGCCACACTCCCTTTATTGTTATTATCCCAAATATACCTTATTGTCATCACCTCAAATACAAGTAGTCAACATTCCTTATCTGGCATTGACAAAGCGATAGCTTATCCTTGCTTTTGGTGCATTCTCTTTCAGCGAGAGTTTGATGCGATAGACATTGTCGTGCCACTGGGTCTTCATGATGCCATCCTCCATCTTCACCTTCTCAACGCTTGCTGATAGTTGCTGGGCATCATACTCCAAGCCTACAGAACTATCTTGCAAGAGGATGCGACCCAACTGACTAGTTGCATCCTTCATCAGCAACTGAGGTTTTCCGTAGGTTATCAGAACGATTTGATTGTCGCTTGCTTGATGACCTCGGCTACCTTTTTTTTGGCTAAGGTCTGCCAACTTTATGGAGTCCAGTTGATACTCCTCTGTCACCTCCACCTCATTCTTCACCCTATCTAGCGTGATGGTGCGCTTCCAAGTGTTCACGCATGCCTGTTCGGGATATGCCTTTGCTAAGTTCAAGCAGAAAGAAGACTGCTGTTCCGTGGCAATATGGCTCACTTGATCTGCACGATATTGCCTGCCATCCTTCTGCTCCAAGCCATTTATCATCGGCACATTGTGATAAGCCGAACGGCAGTTCATCAACTCGAAACGGCGGTTGCTGAATGATAACGAGGTATAGGTATCCCTACCCAAGTCGATGATGACAGGCTTCAGCTGGTAATAGACGATGAAGTTGCCGATGTCATTATGGTTATGGCTCTCGGCATTATTGCCACCCTTGGCAGCAAGAAACCAATCATGATTGCTTGACACCATGATCTGCGAGTTCTCCAGGTAGGCATCCCTCGTATGAGGCTGCACTGGCTTCGTAGCTTGATACTTGCCCAACATAGAGAGGAGCATGAGTTCTCGTCCCAACTTAGGATAGTTGCCTGAACGCAGGAAGAGCGTGGAAGGCTTTTCGAGGTAGTCGAACGTCTTGCCCACGTAAGCTGCCAACTGCATCATCGGCTGATCACCTAGATACTCGCCGTAAGGAAAGAGGATGTTGATATTAGGAACGTTATGCGCCTGGGCATCCGAGAAATTAACAAAGTTGAGGCTGTCGATATACATGGTGGTGATAAACTTGCCCATCGCCTCCACCTTCTTGCGCTGTGCCGCATCAAGAGAAAGGCGAGCCTCCTCAGGGGCGAACTGCATAAAGAAGAGCGACTCGAAGAAGCAGGCTCCAGCGCAATCCCAATAGCTCACGCCTTCCTCGCAACCACCATCATCAGGATAGCCTTTGAGAAAGGTTCGCAAACATTGTTTCACTCCCTCAAAGGCAGCCTTGCATTCATCATCTAGGCCATTTTCTCCCTTCTTATGGGCTTGCCCACAGATGAGCACGGTCTGCAACCAGTTGGCAGTAATCCAAGTATTCCAGTTGTTGGCATTGTGCTTCCATCCTTGTTTCTCATACAAGGTAGGATGTAGGAAACGGCGTTCTATCTCCTTGCGCACACTATCGCAAAGACCTTTTTCTTTATTGCCTATCTGCTTGTCGAGCATATAGAGTGTCCAGGCAAGCATATCGGAAGTCTCGGCATTGAAAAGATCTACGGGTTGGATGCCTCGTTCGGGCTTTGCCTTCGGATAATGAGCCGGGATGCCCCACCATGGTTCTTTCTCCATGAAATAATGCAAGCCACGGCAGATGGAAGGCAGGAATCGTCCCTTGCCCTGCATAATCTCAGCCATCACCAAGCAGACAAACTGCCTACGGATGCCAAAGCTCATCTCCTCATAATGAGTGCGATTGCCAGTGGTACGGAACTCTGCGAACACCTCATTGGGAATCGCCTCCCATGACATGCTCACACAACTATCACCCAAGCGGATATAGTCCTTGCGCATCGCCTCCGGCACCTGTTTGCGCCAATACTGATCGCCCGCCTTAGGGAAGGGAGCAAAACAAGCCTGAACGGTTGTCGTCTTCCGCCTAGCCCACACTGGAAGTATTGAAAGTAGCAGGCACAGCATCATCAAAATTCTTGTCCTTTTCATTGTTTTCTTTATTGTCTCGTCATTTTTGCCTGCAAATTTACATAATAATCTTTTAAACTAAGGGAAATATACGTCAATATTTAGGCAAATATTCAGCAAAGACTAATGAAATGAACCTTTAGATGCTAGATTTTCTCTATCTTTCGCCAAAACTTCCAGAATCATTTCACCTGTGGTCCCAAATATGATTTCTTGACTCCTCCCCAATCTACGATGACCTTCTGAATCATCATGCCGGCATCACCGCAGATGAAAGACAGCAGATGAGATGGCTTTGCTGGGTCAATAGTGAACTTCATTTTGGTAACGGCACCATTGCGGAGCACTTGGTTCTTCCATGTCAAGCCATACTCCTTGAACTGATTGTTGAATACCTGAGGCATACATCCATCTACGGAAACACCAATCTTGGTGGCCTTTCCCTTATAGATTGGGAAGAAAGGAACCGTATAGAGTGTAATCTCCACTTGGTTGCTAGCAATGGCAGGCAAGCGATACTCTATTCTATCGCCATGGATGTTGGTAGCATCGCCACCCTTGTCTGTTGGACGGCCGAGCTGAACGACCTCCCAATCATAACCCAAGCCTTTCACTAAGTTGATTTGATTACCACCCTTTTCCACCTTATTTATATATTGGCTCAAATCCACCACATCATATCGGTCGGAATCAGTTGCTTTATTCGCAGTCAAATCCACAGGTGCCTCATCTACATTTTCCGTGATGTTCACCTTTGGCATCTTATGAGACAAAGAGCACCAAGCTGGAGCCATGTTCATCATGCCATTCCACTTTCCACTGAGAAGCGTGTTGAATTCCTTGTTCAATGTGGCGATACTATCGTATGCCTCACGAGACTGGCGAGCCGCCCAGTTGGCCTCTGCTGTCTTTCCCTCGGCAAACAATTCGTGATTGAGTTGCGCCATCAGGAACTTACGGTTCATTTGGTAAGAAGCCATCACTGGATGTCCCAACAACTCGAAGAAGGCTTCACGCTGTGCCTTAGGAAGTTCACTCATCAAGGACTTCACGTTATTGGATAGATTCTCATAATCACGGAGTCGGCTCTGAGCCTCACCATAGTTTTGGAAAGAATACTCCGTATCTTTCAATCCTGTATATTCTTTCTTGTCCCATTCACGCTCCCAACCCATAAACTCAGGCTTTCTGCTCCATGCCAAGCGATAGTAGGAATCGAGGATATTCTGGAAGCGGTTGGTATAAGCCTCACCGAATACAGACCCCAAGAACTGGCTCTGATGATGGTTGATGGTGTTGATATCATAACCATCCACATTCCAAGCCAAGTCGAAGAAGGTCTTGATGCCCAGTTCCATCGGCTTGATGTCGCCCACATTGAGCAACCAATATCGGTCGGCACCCGTATGATAGGCTTTCATCAACTCCTCGTACATCAGTACAGGCGGTGTGGTATTGAGCCAAAGGTAATCGTGGGGTGCTCCTAAATAAGATAGGTGATAATACACACCAGCCCCTCCCTCACGCATCTGTTCCTGAGGATTGCTCACACGCTTCATGTAGCCATAGTTGTCATCCACCCATACCAAGGTGATGTCATCTGGCACTTGCAAGCCATTCGCATAGACATCCATCGCCTCCTTGTAAGGGATGTAGATTTGAGGAATGTCCTTGATATTCTTCTTGATGTGATGGGTAAGAAGCGTGCGCTGGTCGGCGATGACCTGCCCTATCAACTTGGTTTGCTGGTCGATTGGCAACTTTCCTCTCAACCCTGCATCGTGCAAGCCTCGCATACCCATCGTATAGATATTGTCGAAGCGTGAAGCCTCAGCGAGTCGATTGTTCCATTTCTTTTGGATGCCCTGAGGATTGGTGGCATAGTTCCAGTCGCCATCTCTCTTCACATTCCACTCCCACTTGGAGGCGGTATTGATGAGCAACGGCTCGCAATGAGAGGTGGTAATCATGATGCCGAAAGAATCTGCCACCAACTTGCTCTCTGGATGAGAATAAAAAGCACCCGTACATTCGTGCATGGCTGGTCCCAACATATTGCCTTTGAGGCGAAGAATCAACTCACACACTTTGGCGTAGGTCTTAGGACCGATGTCACCCAAGTCCTTCTCATAGTTTTTGGAAGACCAAGGTTTCAGTCCCCAATCCTCATCGTTGATAAAGAAGCCACGATACTTGACAGAAGGTCTCTTGGAAACCTCCTTGCCAGAAATCCAGACTTCCTTCTGCTGCTTCACAGGGATGTCGGTCCACCAATAGAAAGGTGATACTCCCATCTTCTCAGAGATATTCAGAATACCATATGCAGTACCTCGCTTGTCGCTACCCGCTACCACGAGAGCCTCATCGATACCTTTTGCTGGGTTCTTGACCACTTGTACTAGATATTGCTCCCATCCATTGGCGATGGCTTTGGCGTTCAGCTTACCTTGTTTCACCAGTTTGTCGATGAAAGGCGAATTGCCCAATGTACCAAAGACGATAGCACGTTTACCGGCTACTTTCTTGGTAGCATTCAGAGTTGGTTGATTGCCAGTCACTCTCTCCACGTCATCAACAAACATGGCTGCAGCTTTCTTGACTACCGTTGCTTCTGTAGGAGAAACAAACAAAGGTGACGTTTCCGTCTCAGTCACAATAGGGAAAGCACCGACCACAGCCTTGTTTTCCACCAAGACCCCTCCATGAGTTGCATTGACAGGCAACCTTTCCGCCTTTGCTCCCAACAACATCAGAAATGATGCCAATAGCAAAATTAAGTTCTTCTTCATTGTTTAGTCCTTTAGAAATTCTATCAGTAACTATTTTTTATTTCACTACAAACTTCTTACCTTTCTGGATGTAGATACCCTTGACTGGGTGAGAAACCTTGCGACCTTGCAAGTCGTAGATGGCTTCGCTTCTAACGCCATTCGAACGGTCTTCTAACTGCGTTATACCCGTCACGATTTCCTTGTCCTCAAAGAGTTTTGTCACATCGGAAGCCTCGATGGCATAGTTGTAGATGCGGAAGTCATCATAGACATGGTCACAATAAGCATCAGATGCCCACTGGGAACGTCCCAACCAGTTCTGGGTGGTAACGCCCATGTCCTTAGGATAGACTTCCTTCTCGTTGACAGCTGTTCCCACTTCCTCGCCATCGAAATAGAAAGCCATTTCCGTGCCCTTCTGGGTGATGACAAGATGATGCCAGTCGTTAGCAGTCCACTTGCAAGGTGCAGTGTAGTCGAAAACACCCTTCTCGCAGGTAATCTTGTATCTCACCCCTGTGCCAGTGGCTGCGGCCATCATAAAGGTGCCCGCACCGCTACCGAAGTCAAAGATACGTCCCTTGCCGCCAGGAATTTTAATCCATGTGGCGATGGTGAAGTCAGACAATCGACTCAATGCACCCTTAGGCAACTCGATGTATGACTTACTGCTCTTGACCAACTTGGCAGCATAGCCTTCATTTCTTCCTTCTGCGAAAGAAGCACCTTGCAGGAATGTGCCATCGTAGCCACCCCACTCATCGTATGCCGTAGTACCCTCATTTTCATCAAAAGCCAAGTGCATGTACTTGCCAGCCTCAGGAGTAGCCTTCAAGATGGCAGAGGCATTGCCCTCACCAGCCTCATTGTAAGGTTGCACCTTATAATAATAGGTCTGCCCATTGGTCAAGCCCTCATCCACATAGCTGGTTCCATCTACCTTGTCGGCAACCACGGCATAAGTACCATTCTCCTTGTCGGAGCGCATTACCTTATAGAAGGTATCGTAAGCGAACGTCCAACGGATGGATGCACTGTTGGCACCACCAGAGATACGTAAACCTGCGATGTCACCAGGCTTCGCAAAAGCCATGGTCTTGACAGCGAGCACATCGGATGCAGGTCGTTCGGCAGCACTGTTGAGTGAGTAGGCACGATAATAATAAGTGGTATTCACCTTCAAGTCCTTGTCTTGATAAGATGTCGTAGTCAAGTTGTCGGCAATCACCTTGTATTCGCCATCTTCGCTATCAGCACGCTCGATACGATAACCCTTGGCATCGCTCACTGCATCCCAAGAAAGGTTGACGACAGATGTAGAAGCTGCCTCGCCCTTCAATACAGGAGCCGCAATGGCTGCGTCACGAGTGAATGTTTGCTCATAGGTGGCAGATTCCGTGTCCTTATAACTCAATGCCTTGATACGATAGGTGACAGTGGAAGTACATGGTATCGCCTCAGAGAATGTGACCGTCTCACCAGCTTGATAGTCCTTGCCTAATACAAACTCCTTATAGGCAGTGAAGTCAGCCGCATCATCCAATTTGCGTTCGAGGATATATTTCTTTCCCGTCTCACCATTGTGGTCGTACCACTTGAGTTGGATATTGCGATAGTCCTTGTCAATGGATAGTTGCATGAACGGAGGACAGATTTTCCAATTTTCCCAAGACTTGTTAGCTATCTCATGATAAGCCAAGGCTGCCTTGTGGTTGGCATATACCTTACCTGCAGGAGTCAGTTCCCCATTCAAGACCAATGCACGACAATCCTGCACCCAGTCATATTCAAAATAACGCTCTATCAGGTTACACTTGTCAAGAGCTGGCAAAGCCTCCGCAAAAAACTTGCGGTTTTTCTCGGCATTCTCTGCACTCAATGGACGATTTACCTCTGTCGTATTGCCATCCTCGTCAAGGATAGGATTGGAGTTGGCATCACACTTAGGTCCTTTGGCGGTAGGCCACCATTCATTAGTCCAGTTGGCACCATTGTTCCACTCGGTAATCCACACAGGGCGACCCTTTCCTTTCTCAGACAATGTATTGATACGACTTACCAATGAACTTGCATTCAAACTATTCTCATAAATATGCGCCACGGCAAAGTCACAGCGATAACCAAAGAGTTCTATCTTGTTGAAGAAATCACCAACCCATGTCCACACACTGGATGGAGCAGGAGAACCGAGACGCAAACCACTCTTCAACATCTCCGGCCACATGGCGATGACTTGATCTACCGTGGCCTTGGCTTGGTCAGGACGGTCAGGCTCATTGCATCCCAACAAATGTGTCACACCTTTCTTATTATTAATATCATTCCAAGAAGGCCAACCCAGGTTCTGACGAATTGGTGAGTACTCGATGTCAGGGTCATCACTCTTTCCACCCACATTCCAATCATAAAAGCTAGTAATGTTGAGCCGGTCTTTATCCCCATATCCACTCGCCTTACCCTTCTTGGAAGCCCAGTTCCAACGGAAGACACGAACGAAGGACACGAAGTTCTCCATACCCTCAGGGAGCACAGACACTTCCATATCGGCATCATCGGCAATGAACACACGGCTATAGCCTGTACCATTGGCATTGTTGGCAAGGGTAGCCATATAGCCCTTCTTCAACTTGAAGGAACGAATCTTGTTGTCCCACTCACCAAGATTGTTGTGATAGGTATCAATCTCAAACTCTTTGGAATTGCCCGTGAAGTTCTCCCCATCATACGCCACGAGTGCCTTGCTGTCGTATGCCTGACCATTAGGAATGATGACGGTGCCATTCGCCCACATGGTGATGCGACAATTCTTCTCACTCTCTGCGGTCTGACCATTAATCTTGACTTGATTGAGGTAATTGGCTATAACCTTGCTTGGTTTCACATAATCTATATATAGCCAAGCATCCTCTCCTTGCAGATTGAAAGTCACATCCGAGAAAGGAGTACCATCAGCCGTCAGATGCAAGTTAGTTTTTCCACTTACCGTTACATCACTGTTGAAGAGTTGTCCTTGCTCCACAGTTCCAGCATCCGAGAATGTCAAGGAAGAACGCTCACCTGTTGTTGCGGCAGGAGCAAAAGCACCAGTGGCATCATAGGTGGCAGATTCCACTTCCATGCTGCCCTCACCCTCATAGTTCTTACCAATGAGAATCATAGGAGCGACTTCCTTCTTCACCTCTTTCAGTTCTATATTGGCGATGGCAAACAGAGCCTCGGTACCTGCCATATAGACATAATAAGTACCTTCCTCATTGGTAGTAAAAGTCATGGCATTAGGCACCAATATCTGCTTGCCTTTCTTGCCCTTTGTCTTCACTCCGTATGTCTTGAGCGGATTGCCCAAGGTCTTTTCCTGACTCACACCCAGCGTAAATGTCGTCTTGTCATCATTGTTCCAATAAGCACAATCCATCGACAGTTGATAAGTGGTGTTGGCTTTGAGTCCAGTCACAGTATATCCATACTTATAAGATTTATTCTTCAAGTTTCCATCCCATCGGAGCAAGAAGAAATTGCCATTATAGACCGTTCCATCCTCATTCGTAAGTTTTAAATTAGGCGAAACTTCAAAACGAGAGTTTGGCCATTTGGTCACTTCCTGATTGTCACCATCCAAGAGATACCAACCCTTGGAAACAGGCGTAGGCTTGCTGTTCTCCCAACTTTCCGAAGGTATCACCTCTGGATTGACATTATCCCCAAAACCACGAGTAATGGACTCCTCTATTTCCTCCAAAGGACAAGTTGCCACGAAATAACCATCCTGATAGATGCTCACCTGTTTGTCGGCAACGGCAAAGCGCAAGGTGTGCAACTTGGTGTTGTCGGCAGAGACGAGCAATTTGGCTTGTGTCAAAGGATTGGTCCAATTGAGCGACTTGGCATCCAAAGACACACGGAAGCCTTGTCCTGAGGCATCATTGACACAAATGTCGAGTCCGCGACCTGTTCCGCTGATGATTTTTCCCTTTACTTCCAAGGTATAGGAATCACCAGGCACTGGGGTTGTCAACTTGCTTACCTGGGCACTGTTTCCCAAATAAGACTGAAGGGAAAGAAGAGTCGTAGGAAGTGCGGCTTTCTTCTCGTAATCGGGTGTTTGTGCTGAAGCCGTTGGCGCAACAGCGCACAGCGATAGCACAGAGCAGAGTAATTCTGTTCTCATAATAAATAAAGTTGAAATAAGTTAAATTGTAAGAAATTAATATCGCAGCTCCACGCCGTTGAGTACCACGCCGGGGTCGGCGAAGTAGATGCGCACCGTCACGTCATGGGCTGACGGACTGTCGTATTCGGTATCGCCGAATGTGTAGCCGCGCAATACGTTGGGACTCCACTGCTTCGTTTCCGCCTCGGCGTGTATGCTGACGAACTGCGGTTCGGAGCCGTCCACACTGATGGCATAACGCAACTTCATGCCGCTGTACACGGGGAACGTGGGCAGGCATTTCACACGGAGAGTGTTCTTACCCTGCTTCACGGGCAGACGGTATTCCACGTAGGGAGCCTTGCCTATGGTGCCGGTCTCGTAGGTGGTCATGTCGAGCGGCCATACAGCAACGCTCTCGCCCGTCACTCCCAATCCGTGCAGTTTGCGCACGTTCTTACCCTTTGCCCTCACGTATTGGTCTGCCTTTACGGCATATACGCTCTCTTTGGGGAGAGGTTTCTCCACGGCGGCGATGTCTTTCTCCTGCGCTGGTTCGAAAGCCTTGAAGTGCCTCAGTCCGCGCGGCGCGTAGTTCATCATGCCGTCCCATTTACCTCCTGCCGTCCGCTTGTTGTACTGCTCCGTCAAGGCTTCAATCTTTGCGAAGCCGTCCTTGCAGAGTGCGGCATAGTTCAAGGCACCGTTGCGATGTCCGTTCTCGGCATATATACGGCTCAACTTCTGCCCGAACACTTTCTCGTTCATGGCGGCGCATGCCTTCACGGGGTAGGCAATCAGCTCGTAGTAGGCATCCTGCAAAGATGAGGGGATGCGCTCCTGCAATGCGTCCACCTCGGCAACGAGCTTGCCGTATGCCTCCAAACGGGCGAGCATCTCTTCCACGCTGTAATCCACGAAGTTCACGTGTTCCGGCTTGCCGCCCTGCGACAGAAGTCCGTAGTCGCGCTTGATGCGGTAGATGTCCTCCGCCACGTCGCTGCCGAACAGTTCCGCTCCCCACAATTTGCCGTAAAGGTCGGCATTGGTAATGTCAAGCGTAGAAATGTCCCACGCGAAGTCGAGCGCATATTGCGCCTCATACTCGATGGGCTTGATGTCTCCCACGTTGAACACCCACAAGTCGCGGCAGTTCATGGCGTAAGCCTTACTCATCTCGTATGCCATGAGGGCGGGCGGCGTAGCACCGAGCCAAAGGAAGTCTTGCGGCACTCCCCAATAGGAGAAGTGGTAATACACGCCCGCGCCGCCGCTGCGCTTCTGCTCCTCGGGGTTGGACAGCTGGCGGATGTAGCCGAAGTTGTCGTCCACCCACATCAGCGTCACATCCTCGGGCAGGTCAAGGCCGAGACGGTATAGCCTCATCGCCTCCTTATAGGGGCAGAACATCTGCGGTACCTCGTTTGCCGCCTTTCCTGTGTTCGCCTTCAACATTTTGCGCTGTTCGCCAATGATGGATTTCAACACGTCGCGCCGTTCCTCGTCGCTGCCATAGCCGGGCAGGCCGGAATCATGGATGCCTCGCATACCGAGGGTGTAGACCATATCTTGGTCGCGAGATTCCTTCACGCGGTCGTTCCAATACATCTTGACGGTCTCGCTGTTCTCTTTCCAACTGTACGGCCCGGGCAGACGGCCATACTCGAAGGGGAAGTTGTGTACCCACTCGTCCACGTTGTTGCGCCCCATCTGCTCGCAGTGGCTGCTGCCGAGCACCATGCCGTACTTCTTGGCCAACTTGGGGTTCTCCTTGTAGTACCAGAATGCCTTGGTACTGGGGTGCATGGCCGGCCACAGGATGTTCGCCTTCATGCGGAGCATCAGCTCAAACACTTTCTCGTAGGTGCGCGGACCGATGTCGTTCACCTGCTTGTCGAGGTGCTTGGCCGCCCACGGCTGCAAGCCCCAGTCCTCGTCGTTGATGAAGATGCCCCGGAACTTGACCGAGGGAGGACCATAAAACGACTCGCCCCGCTGCACATATACCGTGGAGTGCTTGCGCGGTGTCACGTCTGCCCACCAGTACCAGGGCGACACGCCCATCATGCGCGACAGCTCCATCAGTCCGTAGGCGGTGCCACGCGCGTCGCTGCCGAATACGGCAAGTGTGTTGGCATCCACCACGGTAATGCCGAACGTTTCCCATTTCCCTTTCACTTGGGCGGTTTTTATCTCGCCCTTGGAGGCAAGCGCGTCGATGGCTGCCGACCTGCCCAATGTCCCGACAATAAGGTTTCTCTTGCCGGACACGGGTGTATCTGCCATCTTAGGCAGGACATCGCCTATTAGCTGCACGTCTTCGCGGAACAGCCCTGCCGCCGTCCTCACCACTTCTTCCTCGCCGCTATCCACTACGAGAGTGGTCGCATGCCCGTTGTCCACGAGGGCAAATCCGCCTTTCTTCGCTTCATACTGCACCTGTATGGGTTTCGCCATGATGACAGCCGCCATATACAACAGTGCGACGGATGATAAGATTCTCTTTATGCTCATTTCCTTTATCTACTAAGTTTATTTGCTCAATTTATACAACACACAGGCATGGGGAGCCAGTTTCTTGCTGATCTTGCCCGAAGCCTTGCCGGAACTCTTGCCCGTCCACAGATCAGTCAGCTTCGTCTTGCCTTTTATGGCGAGGCTGCTTGTGCTTGCCGTTACGGTCTGCTCCTTGTCGGCGATATTGAACAAGGCAAGGTATGTCTCGCCCGTATTCGCATTACGTGAAGTTACAGCCACGCGCCCGTCCTCATTGAACAGCTGCCTTACGTCCGTGCCTTCACGGTGCATGCGCAGCACTTCCTCGTTGGTGAGGAGCGAGAGTGTCCACTTATCCATGGTGGGCAGGTCGCCACCATACATCAGTGGAGAACGGAAGATGGTGAAGAATGTCATCAGCGTCAGCTGCTCGTCACGGGTCAGGCGAGTCATGCGATCCTCGCCCCGTTCGCCACGCAAGGCGATATGTCCCAGGGGAATCATGTCGCAGTCGGGCCATGTGCCAGGCGCAATGTACTTGTACCATCCCTGTGCCACATTCATGAGGTGGGTAATGTGTCCCCATACGTCCCACACGTCGTTCACCATGCGCCACATATTGGCGTGTTCCTTCAGATGCTCGCCCGCACTTACGGGTGTGTCGCCGGGCGATGTGCTCAGCACGATGGGACGGCCGCAACGGTCTATCGCCTTGCGTATCATTTCTATTTCCTCCTTATGGTAAGGCGTGGAAAGGTCATCTATCTTGATGAAGTCGAGTCCCCACTGTGCGTACTGCTCGAACAGCGAGTTGTAGTATTCCTGTGCGCCCGGCTTGGTGTAATCAACGGTATAGTTGTCTTTCAGCCACGGACAGAGCCTGTCTTCGTTATATATCCGGTCGGCGGTGATGCCGTCGGTGCCTTTCACGAGCGTGTGGCGTGCCACAGCTATCTTTGGTATGCCTCGCATGAGGTGTATGCCGAACTTAAGTCCCTTGCCGTGGATATAGTCCGCCAACGCCTTGAAGCCCTTGCCGCCCTTGCCGCTCGGGAAACGGTTCTCCGCCGGCTGGTATCGCCCGTATTCGTCCATCACGACGATGGCATTCTTCTGGTTGTAGCCGCCGGCCTTGTCGTTGGCTACATACCATCGGATGTCCACTACGACATACTCCCATCCGTGTTTTTTCAGGTTCGCTGCCATATAGTCAGCGTTCGCTTTCACTTCACTTTCAGTGACGGTTGGCCCGTAGCAGTCCCACGAGTTCCATCCCATCGGCGGTGTCTGTGCCCACTGCTTGAATTCTGATACACCCTGTGCTGCCGCATTGTTAGCGAATGCGACACCGATTGCGAAAACAATTGATAATATGTTCTTTCTCATCTTATTGTTCTTTTTATTTATAGTTAAACTTTTTGATCTAAAGTTTCCCACCCCCAAATAATGGGGTAAAAATAAAAGCGTTATTCAAAAATAGGGCAGCCGCTAAAAGCAAACTGCCCTATTGTCTATATAACCTTACAATCCGGAATCGAATTAGTTGGTCTTGTCCTCATCAGCCACAGCATCTTGCCAGTTGTCCCACTCTGGGATTGCGGCATCATAACCTGTATAGCCGTAGTTTTGATGAAGTTGTCCCTCGCTATTAGCATCGATGGCACCTTGAGGGATAGGCCAGAAGAGATTGCGCTTGTCCATCGTGTACTTGAGCGTCTTGCCGTTGGAAACGATGGCTCCCTTATTGTAGAGCGAGTAATGGTTGATGCGCTGGTACCAATAGCTGCCACCTTGCTCGTCAGTACCCTCCTGTTTGTCCCAGTTGTCGAGGCTGTAAGTGTTGCCCCATTCATCTGGCTTTCCACTCAAAGCCAACTCATAAGAGACACGCTTTAATTCTGTGTTTCTCCACTCCTCAAGGTACAACTCACGAGCACGCTCATTCATGATGTCGCCAATGTTCACGCTGGTATAATATTGTGAAGCCTTGGCACGGCGACGTACAGTATTTACATCCTCTGTTGCACCTTGGTTATTGTCTTGGAAGAAACGAGCCTCAGCACGAAGCAGATAAACCTCAGCCAAACGGTATAGATACATATCGTTGCAGCTACCCAAGGTTTGGGTGAAGCTACTGGCAGTCTCTATGGCATGTTCCTTGGTATCTCTTACATAGAGTTTGTAGTAAGGATAGTCATACCAGCTGCGGATGGTATCAGAGCAAAGCAAGGTACCATCGTCATCATAAAGGCGGATGTTCTTGCCATAATACTCAGCATCCTCGCCATTGTTCGCCCACTTGTCGTTATACTTGAAGTCTGTCATTCTCACCCAGTTGCCGACATCATGGTTATGGCGCAAGTCGATATCATCCTCCACGCCATTTACCTTCCACAAAGGATGCTGAGCGAAGTAAGTCAAACGGCAGTGTCCCAAGCCACGACCCGTGTAACGAACCCAGTCAAGGGTATCATTGTACTGCTTTTGAGTCTTATTCCAATTGTTGATGGACTTTGCGTTTTTATGACCAGCAGCAGCCTTGATATTGCCGTTCCAGAATGGAGCAAAGATACGTAACCACTGTACGTCAACAGCGCCAACTCCACCCTCGCCTTGGTTTACCATACCCATAATGACCTCCTTATTAGAAGAAGCCAACTTGTTCTGAGGACGATGCAAGTCCCACATCACATTGCGAGTGATGGTCTTGGTTGTAGGACTACCTGTAGTCTCCTCAGCGCCGAAGCATTCGGTCATCAAGCGATAATCCGTACCATCCAAGTTGTTTATCAAGGTATCGCATTGCAACTCCGCCTTTTTCCACTGACCTGTGGCAAGATACAACTTGGAGAGCAACACACGGCAAGCTCCCTTATTCACCTGGCCAACATAAGTCAAGTCCTTCTGGTTTGGCACCCACTGTACAGCCTTTTCCATATCAGAAACCAGCATATCAAGGATGGCTTCCTTCTTGGTTGACTTATAGTTTTGCTTAGGCACCTCAAGAATCTTGGTTACCAAAGGAATGTCACCAAACTGGAACACCAAGTGAGAATAATGCCAAGCACGCTGGAAATAAGCCTGTCCCTTAAACTGATTCTTCTTGTCTTGCGCCATTCCCTCTACCGCATCAATATTGGAAATCACGGTGTTGGCATATTTCACACCAGAATATCCCTGGTTCCAAAAATAACCGATTGCACTATTGGCATTACCGCCATCTGAGATAAAGGTGGTAGGAGTCAGCTTGGTAGCCCAGTCGTCACAAAAAGCCGCACCGACATCCGTCTTTCCGAAGAGAGCCAACTCTGAGAAGAAATACTCCGTGGAGAGTGGGATGTTGTTGGAACCACCGCTATAGTGTACTGTAATACCACGCAAAAGGCGGTCGCCCATAGCCAAGGCAGCATTCACACCCGACTCGGTGGCAAAGGTTGTCTTTGGCTCATAGAAAGACAATGGGTCTTGCTTTAGGAAATCATCAGAGCAACTTGTTGCCAACATTGTCGTGCCTGCCAAGAGTATCAAGCTCTTAGACATATAGTTGAATATATTGGATTTCATAATAGTCATCTTATTATTTAAACATTAATAATTCTTGTCGCCAATTAGAGAGTTGCACTGATACCCAGTGAGAATACGCGGTTAGCATATCCACCTGTCTCAGGATCGCCATATTTCCAATCACTACCAAACTGACATACATTGCGGATGTTACCATAAATCTTCAGGTTGGCGATACCTGTCTTGGCTAGCCAAGCCTTAGGCAAGGTATAACCGATAGAGATGTTCTCCAAGCGCACGAACGAAGAGTTGTACCACTTGCTTGGCGAGAACTTTCCATTAGGTCCCTTGGCATCAATGCGAGCATACTCAGTGCTTGGGTTCTCTGGTGTCCAATATGGACGGTCGGCATTGTTGAAGTTGTGCAAGAGTGCAGAACCATCGTTGTAAGCATTCATGTATGCTGTGGAAGAACGCTTGAAGCCCATGATGGAATAGAAGTTGAATGAGAGCGTGAAGTTCTTGTACTCCAACTCATTGCGCAATGACCAACGCCAAGGAGCATTCTTGTTGCCCTGGAACACCTTGTCGTCATCATCATAGATGATTTCCTTCACGCTTCCATCCTCATTATATTTATCGTTGGCTGGGTTGTTCCATACCTTAGGATCGCCAGGGCGCTGACCATACTTGGCTGCTTCCTCTGCCTCATCCACCTGCCAGATACCTTCCACCTTATAATCCCAGATGACACCGATTGGCTTGCCAATAAACCAACCACTGGTCTTATAATCCGCCTCTTTCTGACCGATAACATTGCCATTGGCATCCTTCACATCCTCATAAGTACCAAACAAGTGCTTGATTTCGTTCTTGTTATAAGCCAAGGAAGCAGAGGTGCTCCAAGAGAAGTCCTTAGTCTTGATGTTCTCTGAGCGCAAACTTAACTCAAAACCCGTATTATCCACCTCACCAATGTTGGCAGCTATGCTTCCGAAACCAGAGAAACCAGGAAGAGGCATATTCATGATCATATCCTCGGTCTTCATCTTGTAGATGTCGAACGAACCTGTGATGCGATCTTTCAAGAAACCGAAGTCAAGTCCAAAGTTGGTAGAAGCAGTTTTCTCCCAACGCAAGTTAGGATTCGCCATACGATCCACACCGAGATACTTCATGGAATAGATGGTTCCACTAGAGGTAAGATACTGAGCATATCCACCCGTACCTGAGCCTAAGTTGGACAAAGAGATATATGGGTCGCTGAGAGAACGGTTACCATTCTTACCCCAAGACACACGAATCTTACCTGTACTTAAGATGTCGCTCCACTTCCAGAACTTCTCATTGGTGAAGTTCCAAGCCAAGGCGATGGATGGGAAGGTGGCATGTGGATTGGAAGAACCAAACGCTGAATAGCCATCACGACGCACGCTGGCTGTCACCATGTAGCGATCATCATAAGAATAGAACAAACGAGCCAACAAGGCATCTGCCGTCTGGTGAGAATCAGATGTGGAGAAACTACTGTTGTCCTTGGTACCATTCTGAGTATTGTGGAAACCGTTCGCATCAGATGGCAAGATATTTCTTGCTGCAATGTTGTCGCTCCAGTAACGCTGCTCCTCTGCCTCCTGCACCAAGGTGAGGATGAAGTGATGCTTCTTAGCCAAGGTGTAATCCCAGGTTACGGTGTTGTTGAGCGACCAGTTGAACCACTTGTGCCAGTTGCGATCCACACCACGGTCCTTGGCACTGGTGTCCGGACGAGACGCTGAGGTAAAGTAGCGATTGTAGTACCAAGAATAACTTGGTGCGATGTTAAACTGATAAGTGATGTTGAAAGGAAGTGTTACCTTGGCATTAAAGATACTTCTCAATACTGTCACACCACTCTCCTTGTCCCAATACTGGCGATTGAAATCCCAGTTGGAACCCTGCTTCACATTGTCTCCATGAGGATACTGTGCGTATGAGCCATCTGCCAAGGTATGATTGCCGTATGGGCTGTTGTTGATGTCGCTTCCCAAGCCGGTGACATTGTCCTCACGACGGTCCTGGAACATCACATTGGCACCAATCTGCAACCAGTTGGTTACATCACCCGACAATTTCATGTTGGCACGTACCGCACTATAGTCGTCATCACGGTAAGCACTCTGACTGTTGACATAACCTACAGAGAGGTAATAATTCATTTTCTCACTGGCACCAGAGATGCTGGCATTATAATCCTGGTTGAAGCCTGTACGGAACTGACCATTGTACCAGTCGTATGCCTTGCCATCAATATAGTTTTGGAGCACGGCATCCTTGAAACCGAGGCGACCACCCAAAATAGCCTTCCAATCATCGCCCTCTGTACCATACTTCCAAGTCTCATAATCCACACCATACTGGCTCTGGGCTACCTCAGGAGTATCATAGTATCCTGGTTGGGCAATCAATTTGCCATTGCGATCCGTTGCCACGTATGCCTTATAGTTGCCATCCGCATCAAAGCCATAAGTCTTCTCCTTATAATAATCGGTGTACATCTGCACATAGCCAGCTGCACTGCGACGCTTTTCGAGCGTAGCCTTCTTATTGAATCCGAAGTTGGCACTGACGTTGATGGTAGGTTTTCCAATCTTCCCCTTCTTGGTGGTGATGATGATGACACCACTGGCAGCCTTCGCTCCATAGACGGCGGCAGCAGAAGCATCCTTCAATACGTCAATCTGACCAATATCATCAGGGTTGATTTCAGAAAGTTCACCATAGAAAATCATACCATCGACAATGAGCAATGGGTCGTGGGTAGAAATACTTGAGATAGAACGCTGACCACGAATCTGCAAGGCTCCACCCCCTTTAGCAGATGTACTGAGACCCACATTCAAGCCTGCATTACCACGAAGAATATCCTGCACGCTTCCAGGATTTTGGTTAGCCAGGTTGTCTGGCTTAATCTGGATAACACTACCCGTCAAGTCTTTCTTGCGCATCGTACCATAACCTACGACCACAACATCAGATATTTGCTGGGCATCTTCCTGTAACGTGATTTGAAGATTTGAAGTAGTAGCTTTTACTCTTACGGTCTTATAACCGATGTAAGACACTTCAAGAGTGGCCCCTTTGGAAGCATCGAGAGCGAAGTGACCGTCTAAGTCGGTAATAGTACCGCCCTTGGAGCCCTTGACTTTGACAGTAGCACCGATGATAGGTTCACCCGTACCATCTACCACTGTTCCTTGTACCTTACTTACCTGTTGCTGCATTGCAACAGATGGAGTAACCTCATTGGCTGCGGCAGCGTTGATAGCTGGAGCACTTGCCATGACCATCATGAACAAGGCCTTCCGCGAAGCTGTGAATAGGATTTGCTGGTTCATATTTATTTAAATTAGTTAGTTGATATACATTATTTATTAGGTTCATCTGCCTATCACTTATTGAAGGACAAGGCTTTCAAACTTGATGCCGCAAAGTTATAGATTCGTACAAAAACAAACGAGCAATTAACATTACATAACGTATAAATATCATTATTCAATGGTAAAATCGCATTAATTTCACGCCCAACAATGATAATTGCATGACTTTATATACCTTGTATCAGAATATTTTTGTATTTTTGCAACGTTTAAATACAAAACATCTATACAACTATTATTATATGACACTATCACTTAACACCTATAGACTAGCGCACAGCCTAAGATACGTCTTGTTCGTTCTCTTAGTTGGCATGTCGTATATCCTGCCTAGCCATGCACAACCTAGGTTGCTCAACGCTGTATATCCCTACCCTTCCGAAGAACAGCACTGCTTACTCATCGACAAGCAAGGATTGGTATGGATAGGTTCCAATGCAGGTATCAAATCCTATGACGGCTATCGCTTCAAGAGTTATCGAAGCAATGCCACAACTCCGAATATCCTGCCAAGCAACAATGTGCTCTGCATGACAGAAGGCAACGATGATGTATTGTGGATAGGAACACGAAATGGACTCGTGAGCATGGATAAAAAGACGGGCAAATTTACCACCCATAATCTGCCAGGCACCGACAACCGCATCATCTATGCCCTGTTCACCTCGCATGATGGGAGAATATGGATAGGAACAGATGGTGGAGTGACTTGTTATCTCCCACAGGAAAAAAAGTTCTTCTTCTATTCCTCTTCCAATACCACCATCATAGAAGCCAATAGGAAAAAGCATCCTTTGCACACCACTATCAAGGCTAAATCTTTCACAGAAGACAAATGGGGAAACATTTACATCGGAACTTGGTCGAAAAGCCTTTACCGCTTAGACACCAAGCGCAACATCATGTACCAATACGACACTTCAACACCAGGCAATACGGGCTATACCTATCTCGTCAAGATGGATAGCCACGACAGGTTATGGATATGCACCTGGGGAAGCGGTATCAAGTGCATGACCCAACCTCTCAACCAAAAGAGCCCTGGGCTTATCGCCCCCATACAAGCAAATGAAGACTTTAAATTCCATTACAACTTAATAGAAGACCCCATCTCGCATACCTTATGGGTATGTTCTCGCAATGGCTATGGCATCATTCACGCAGACGATGCCAAGAAAGACATCACGTATTACAGAACATTGGATAACCATCAAGTTACCAACGTAACAGACATCAAGACGGATGGGAAAGGAAACATTTGGTTGCTCACCATGAATAAAGGTCTATACCATGTATATACCCAGCCAGCCCTTTTCCAAACACTTCCTATCATCCCCATTGACGCAGAGGCCAACCGCATCAACTCCATCTTCAGCATAGATGGCAGACACATTTGGCTGACCCTCTCACCTGTCGGCATTGCTTGCCACGACCTCGTGAGCCAGCAAACCCTGTTGAATGCCAGCATTCCAGCTGCTGACAACATACCTCTCAGTGCCATTAGCACCCACTACTCCTCCATCATTAGCAATGGAAAAGGAGGACTTTGGTTTGGCAACAATGGATTTGGCATCACAGAACTACAAGACGGTCATGTTACCCCTTTAAAAAGATCGAACTGTGGGGCTATCAAAGACCAATTCATAAATACGCTATATCGCTCCCGACGAGGCATCATCTTCGTGGGCGAGAAGATGCACCTCAACTACATGCTCCCATCAGGCAAAAGCTTCACTTGCCTAGAGGGAGTCGATATTAGAGGTATCACCGAAGACCATAAGGGCAATATCTGGGTGGCTACTGAGAACCAAGGCATCTTGCGCATCAACGGCAACTTCAACAACCCGAAATCACTCAACATCCAATATTACAATGCCTCCAATGGCAAGTTTATCCTCAATGATGCCACCAAATGCCTAGAAGACTCCAAGCACCGAGTTTGGGTCATCTCCAATGGCGGCGGTCTTTTCAGATATGATGAGAAGGAAGACAAGTTTGAGAATGTCAACAAGGCATACCATTGGGACATCGACCGCGTATTCTCCATCATCGAGGACAGCAATGGTTGCCTATGGCTCACTACCGATAATGCCCTCATCTGCCTAGAAGTGAATGACGATGGTGAGGCTCAATACACCACCTATACCAGTGAGGATGGTTTAGGCGAGTTGATCTTCCAAGCCAACTCTTGCTTCCGCATGGGCGATGACCTCTACTTCGGTGCAGGACGCAACTTGATACACTTCAACTCCAAGCAACTACATGCTCATCGCAAGGAGATGCATCCAACCAACATCCTCATCACCGACCTGCTCATTGATGACAAAAGATACAGTGAACTCGACTCTACCCTAAGAGCTAAACTTTGCGAGAGTACTCCTCAATACATCCGTACCCTCACGCTGCCTGCTTCCATCAATAAGTTTGCCATCGAGTTTGCCTTACTGACGTACACCAACACCAACCAATGCAAATATGCCTACTTCCTAGAAGGCTACGACAAGGAATGGCACTATATGGACGCTAGCTTACGCCAAGCCACCTTCGAGAATCTTCCATCAGGCACCTATAAGCTGCACGTAAAGGCTGCCGACAGCTATGGCAAGTGGAACGAGATGGCTTACACCATCCGCATCAAGGTATTGCCACCTTGGTACGCATCGTGGTGGGCATACCTTATTTATATATGTATGCTCCTCGTGGGCATCAGAGTCGCCATCATCTGGTATCGTGAGCGTCTGCGCACCAAGAACCGATTGCAAATGGCGGTGGTATTCACCAATATCACCCACGAGTTGCTCACCCCTCTCACCGTTATCTCTGCGGCAGCCGACAGCATCAAGCGCATCGCTCCTGGCACAGACAGTCAGACCCATATCATCCACGACAACATCAATCGATTGACTCGTATGCTTCGACAAATATTGGAGGTAAGAAAGGCACAGGCAGGCAAGTTACAGCTCAAAGTGAGCGAAGGCAAGCTGGGCAACTTCTGCGCCGAGACCACCGCCAGCCTCATGCCGATGTTCACGGCAAAGGACTTGCATTTCGAGCAAGGCATTACTTGCATGGACGAGAAGGCGTGGTTTGATACCGACAAGGTGGAGAAGATGCTCTACAACCTGCTCAACAATGCCGTAAAATACACAGAGGCAGGCGGCAAGGTGAGCATCAGCGTGAGCATCACCGAAAACCAAGCCACCCTCATCGTATCAGACACGGGCAGAGGCATCTCCAAAGACAAGATGAAACACCTCTACAACCGATTCCTCGATGGTGACTACCGACAGATGAACACTATCGGCACAGGCATCGGTCTCTCCTTGGTCAACGATCTCGTGAAGTTGCACCATGGCAAGATACATTGCGAGAGCGAGGAAGGCAAGGGAACCACCTTCACCATCACTTTCCCTATCAACAAGGATAGCTACTCCGAGGCTGAGATTCTTCAACAAGATGCCATCTCTGAGGTTGACAACGTCATCGTGACGACTACTAAGAGCGAGGAGGCGATGGCTACCAGTCAAGTCAACAACGACTTCAAAGTCATCAACGACGCGGCCAATGGCGAAGTAGCAGATGAAAACGAAAACAAGGAGAAAGAATACACTATTCTCTTGGTGGAAGACAACAACGAGTTGCTTACCCTGATGAGTAGCCTACTCTGTAGCCACTACAACGTGCTGACAGCAAGCAATGGCGAGAAAGCCCAGAGGATGATACAGAAGTCATCACTAGATGTTGTCGTTACCGATGTGATGATGCCGGTCATGGATGGCATTGAGTTGACCAAGTGGATCAAGGAAAATGATGACTACTCACAGCTTCCTGTGGTGATGCTGACAGCCAAAACGCAAGATGCCGACCGCAACGAGGGTTACAAAGCGGGTGCCGATGCCTATCTCACCAAGCCTTTCAAGCTCGAAGACTTGCAACTGCGCATCGACAACATCATCGCCAATCGCCAGCGCATCCGCCAGAAGTTCCAGTCGCAGACCGACTTCAAGGTGGAAGACCAGCACTACAGCAACCCAGACGAGCTGTTCATCCAGAGTTGCATCGACAAAATCAAGGAACATCTTGACGACAATGACTTCGGAAGAGAGCAACTTGCCAAGGAACTGCTCATCAGCAGCAGTACCTTATATAATAAGCTCCGTGCCTTGACGGGGCAGAACATTTCGGGCTTTATCTCCAGCATCCGTATGAAGGAAGCGTGCCAAATACTGAGACGAGAGCCTAACATCCGCATCAACGAGTTGGCTTACCGTGTAGGATTCAGCACCCCGAGATACTTCTCCCTCTGCTTCAAGAAGGAATATGGAATCGGTGTCAAGGAGTATGTGGAGCAGCTATCTTGACATAGACGTTTTAGATGACAAAAAGGGCTTGCCGTGGAGGCAAGCCCTTTCTCATTAACAATAACCTAAAAACATAAATCTTATAACCTAAAACTCAAAACATTTGCTTCTATTCATGATTTCTTCTACATAGCCTGCCAATACTTCTCCAATCGCTCAGCCTCCTCCAAGGTGATAGGGATAATAGCACCATGCTTAGGAGACACAAAATTGGTAGCCTTCATCACACCACCCTTGTCGTTGAAATGCCCCAAAGGCTTGAACGTCTTGAAATCAGTGGTTTCGCAGAAACCGAAGTTATGAGGATGCAAACTATATACATCATACATCAGCACCCACTTGTCTTCACCGATTCGTTTCCATACATTGGGAGCCTCGCAAGAGCCCTTCTCTGCATCCAGCCATTTGTCAACAAACTGATAACCCTTGTTGATATGCTTGGAGAACGCCATTCGAATGCCAGCAGACTTCTCTTGTGCCACATACATCAGGCAATATCTGCCATCTGGTGTGCGAGATATGTCGGCATCCAGCACCTGAATCTCAGGCTTCGGATACTTGTACAGCAATTTGGGAGCAGTCACCAACTTGGTGAAAGCCTTGTCTGTATAGGCATAATAAAGATGAGACTTTCCATTGCCTAGACGCATGGTGAAGTAGATCATCATCTTCTTTTTCCCAGGGTCGTATATCACCTCTGGTGCCCATGCGCAACCGACATCCAGCTTAGGGAACTGCTTGTCGATATGTACGATATGGCGTGTCCAATGAATCAAGTCGAATGACTTCATCAAGACAAAGCCATGGTTGTTGCCCCATCCATATTGCTTGGCATCACGCTCCCATTGGGTAGGACGATAGCCCATCTGCTTGGCACTGATATGCAAATCTGTCATTGACAGATAGAAAGCACCATCAGGTCCTCTATAGATATGTGGGTCACGGATTCCTTTCTGAGTAGCGAGTGTATCACCTCGCATCACTGGTTGGGCATTGTTGACAGCCGTAAAAGAATATCCATCCCTACTGGTCGCCATATATAGACTGCTCGTCGCGTCTTGATGGAACACGAAGAGATAAGCACCCATCTTATTATCTGTTGGATTTTGGGCATTTGCTTTTCCAAATGGCATCCATGCTGCCATCATAGTCACCACGCCCATTAGGCATTGCATAAAAGTTGTTAGTTTCTTTGTCATCGCTTCAATTCATATTAAGTTAGTCATTGATACTTATCTACCATTCTATGATTCTTTATTTCATTCCATCCGTAGGCATTACTCGCTTGATGGTGCCATCGGCATTGAACTCCATCTTGTCGATGCACACCTCACGATGCACACCTGGCTGGAAACGAAGGTAATCCTTGTTGATGCGATGATAGACGATGTACCATTCATCCGTGCCTGGCTTCTGAATCACTGAGTTATGGGCTGTGCCATAAATCTCATGCTGGGGGTCTTGAATCAAGACGATAGGATCTTTGGCTACCTCGATAGGGCCTAGCGGACTCTTCGATGTACCGTAAGCCACATGATAGTTGGCAGCCCCCGTATCATCCACCGACCACATGAAGTAATACAAACCATTGCGGTAGAACACGTATGGAGCCTCACGATAGGCGTAATCCTTCAGACTTCCACCCTTTGGAGTCATCACCTGGAGGGTGTTCTCCTTGATGGCAGTCATGCTAGGCTCCAGCTCTGCCCCTGCCATATATCCATTGCCCCAATAGAGGTAAGGTTTCTTGGAAACTGGGTCGATAAAGACATCCACGTCTATCTGCTGACCTCTTCCCACAGGCGACTTGCTCACAATTGACTTGCCGAAATCCACGAAAGGACCCACTGGCGAATCCGATACAGCTACTCCAATCTTCTTGCCATTGTTCTCCTTCGGATTGGCACTGTAATAGAGAAAATACTTGTAGCTGCCATTCTTCTGCTTCACCTCAATGGCGGCTGGTGCCCAAAGGTTGCCATTTGCCCAACTGATTTGGTCGCTCTTGGCATCCAGTGCCACGCCCTCGTTCTTCCAGTCCTTAAAATCTGATGAAGAATAGACGTAATACTTATAGCCGCCCCATCCTGGTTTGCCATCCGTGGTGGAATAGATATAGTACTTGCCAGTCTTGTTGGAGTACAGTATCTCTGGGTCGGCATGGAAGCCTGGCAAGATAGGATTACCCTGTGCCACCGCCCCCTTGGCAGTAGGAGGAATTGGACGGATAGTGCCATCGGCATTGTAAGACATAGGCTCCACGATGACGCTGCGTTTGTAACTACCTCCATCACTCAAAGCACCATTGTGAGAGAAGAAGAGCCACTGATCGTTGTAATTGACGATGGCAGGGTGAGTCGTGTTGCTGTTGCCAGCAATCTCACTGATGATGCCCTTTGCGGTCCACTTGCCCATGATGTCGTCTGCCATGGCATAGGCTATCTTCTCTGGCCAACCAGAGGCATAGCTCAGATAATACTTGCCATTGTACTTGTGTACCCAAGGAGCCTCGGTAAAAGGGAACTCGGTACCTACGTCAATGCGCTTGATGTCGCCATCTATCTCCACCATGTTGTCCTTCAACTTGGCGATGTAGCACTGCTTGTTGCCCCATATAATATAAGGTGTATTGTCATCATCGATGAAGATGGCAGGGTCGATGCAAGCCCAACTGTGCTTGGAATCGAAGCAATCCTTGTTGGTAAGCAAAGGTTTGCCCAAGGCATCCTTGTAAGGACCCGTAATCTTGTCGCTCACTGCCACACCGATGCCACACCAGTTGGTAGAGACATACCAATAGTACTTGCCGTTGCGTTCCACCACATGACCAGCGTATGCCTGCTTACTCTTCGCCCACTTGAAGTCGGAGACCATCAATGGCGTAGGATATTGCGTCCAATGCTTCAGGTCGGTGGTAGAGAATACCTTCCAGTCGTGCATCTCATAACTAGGATGATTGCCCTTGGCATCATGCCCTGCGAATAGCCACAAGGTGTCCTTATCCACCAAGACGGCTGGGTCGGCGGTATGGATATGAGAGAAGAGAGGGTTGCCTTTGGCAGTAAAGTCGTGCTTCAAGACATAGCCCCATTTCTGTTGCAAGCGTTCCATCTCATCGCTGGTGATGGAGCATACCGTGCCATGACGTGGGAAGAAGTCCTTGCGGAACGACTCTGGCTTCGTGCTGAAAGTGTTCAGGTCTTTGGAAGTCTGATACTCATAGCGACCAGCACCATACAGGTCGTACATCAAGACATACTCATCTCTGTCATTGAGCTTGAATATTCCCGAACCTTCCACCACCGTTTTACTATTGGCGTAGGCATCGATATACTTGAAGTCTTCCTTCCAAGGACCTTTCAGGTTCTTGGAGGTAGCCTGCTGGATGCCATTCTGTATCTCCTTGCCCTCGGCGTTTTTGGTGTTGCCCTTATAAAATAAGTGATAGACACCATTGCGCTCGTAGATATCATTGTCGATGCTGCCATACTTGGCATTAAACAAGACCTTCGGCTCGCTTTCGAAGCCTGTGAAGTCCTTGTTGGCGTAAGCATAGTAGGTAATCAAACTTTTTCTTCCATCGCCCGTACGCTGAAGCGTGAAGTAGATCATATACTTCTGTGCCTTGCGGTCATAGATGGTTTGTGGAGCCCATACCCAATAGGCATCGCTGAAATGTTCCTTATAGTCTTCCTTCAACACGATTTTAGAGTGCGTCCAGTTCACTAAATCTTTTGATTTCATCAATACGATACCCGGATTGTCTTTCCATCCATTCTTCTTCACGTTCATATCGGTGGCTACGATGTAATAGCATCCATCCTCGCCACGCAGGATATGAGGGTCGCGGATTCCACCGCTGGTACTGATGCTGTCACTGGCTATCACTGGCTGATTATCATTCAGCGCATACCAGTTCTTGGCATCCTCGCTAATGGCAAATCGCAAATGCTCCTGCCTATTGCCAGATCCCTCAAAATAAGCGAAGAGATAGCCACTATATTTTTTTACGCCAGATGCTTTCTTAGCTGCTCTCGCATCTGTAGGCATCCCAAAAGCCAATGCTGCTAAGAACACACTATAGGTTGCAAGTTTCTTGTTCATTGATTTTCTTATAATTTGTTAGTATTCGACTGCAAAATTAGTAAAAGGTATTTTTACACTAGGACACAAATCAACAAATAAAGAATAATTATCACTATTTCTTTGCCCTTTGCAAAAAACTTCGTATATTTGCACCGTTATTGGTATAAAACTGAGATTATGGCACAGATAAAAACACCTACAAAGGAAGAGTTTTACAAGCGCAAGAGGATTCCATACGGCATGATGAACTTCGTGGACGTAAGGGAAGACCTATGCTATTATGTTGACAAGACTCGATTCATCGAGAAGATTGAGGCTGCCAACAAGTACTTCTTCTTTATCCGTCCACGCCGATTTGGCAAGAGTCTCACCAAGTCGATGTTGCAGCATTACTATGACATCCGTGATGCCAAGAACTTCGAGCGATGGTATGGTGACCTGTATATCGGAAAGCACCCTACTCCTGAGCGCAATTCATACCTTGTCATCAACCTCAACTTCTCTATGATCGACGGAGCATTGGGAAATTACAAGGATTCGCTCGACATCCACTGCAATACCGAGTTCAATTTCTTTTGCGACATATATGAGCAATATCTTCCAAAGGGAACCAAGGAGGAGATGAACAAGAGACCTGATGCCGTGGCACAATTGGACTATTTGTACAAGGAATGCTATAAGAACGACCTCAGCATCTATCTCTTCATCGACGAATACGACCACTTCACCAATACGATCTTGGCTGAGCCTGACCACATCGAGGACTATATGTCTGAGACTCACGGCACTGGCTATCTCCGCCGATTCTTCAATACCATAAAGTCGGGCACTGACTTTTCCATCAAGCGAGTTTTCGTAACGGGAGTCAGTCCTGTTACCATGGATGACCTGACGAGTGGCTTCAACATCGGTACCAACTATTCCCTAGATTATAGGTTCAATGAGATGGTGGGCTTCACAGAGCAAGAGGTAAGGGATATGCTGACATACTACTCCACTACTTGCCACTTCAGCCATAGCGTAGATGAACTGATCAGCATCATGAAGCCATGGTATGACAACTATTGCTTTGCAAAAGAAGCATACGGCGAAACCACCATGTACAACTCCAACATGGTGCTCTACTTCGTGGACAGATATGTAAACAACCGTTGTCAAATACCAGATAAAATGGTGGAAGACAACATCCGCATCGACTATAACAAGCTCCGTATGCTCATCCGCAAAGACAAGGAATTTGCCAACGATGCCTCAGCCATACAGGCTTTGGTGACAAAGGGTTTTATCACAGGGGACCTACAAACTGGCTTTCCTGCCGAAAAGATCTGCAGTCCTAATAACTTCGTGAGTTTGTTGTACTATTTCGGTATGATCACCATTGACGGCACCTATATGGGAAAGACTAAGTTTGTGATTCCGAACGAGGTGGTAAGAGAGCAAATCTTCACTTATCTGCTCGATACCTACAAGGAAAACGACTTGGATTTTGAGAGTTACGACAAAGGCAACTTAGAAGGTCCAATGGCATACGAAGGCGATTGGAAGCCATACTTTCAGTATATCGCCGATACCATCTATCACTTCTCCTCTCAGCGAGACAAGCAGAAGGGAGAAGCGTTTGTACATGGTTTCACCTTGGCGATGACTAGCCAATGCCAGTTCTATCGCCCTATCTCCGAACTTGACAACCAAGGGGGATATGCCGACATCTTCCTCATGCCACTGCTCGACATCTATACCGACATGCTCCACTCCTACGTGGTAGAGTTGAAGTACGTGAAGAGCAACGCCACTGACGAGGAAGTGAGCATCAAGAGGAATGAGGCTGAAGCCCAAGTATGCAAATACGCTGATAGTGATGTGGTGAAAGAAGCGGTGAAAACCACGCAGCTACATCGCCTCGTGGTCATCTACAGAGGAGTAGAAATGGTGGTTTGCGAAGAAATCTAGCCTTCCACTATTTTCCACTCCCCGATGGTGCGCTTGTCGCTGTCATAGTTGACACCAACCTTCACAAGTCGCTTGCCATCTGCAGAATAAGGAATCAGATAGCCTTTGTCATCTATCTGCAGCAAAGCTTCATCGGCGGTCTTGTCATATTTCAACTCCATCACATAAATGGTATCAGGCATGTGAAGAACCACGTCAGCCCTACCGATTGCACTATCCTCCTCCACCTTGATATAAGCACCCAAGAGATTGAAGATAAGGTAGAAAACCGTCTGGAAATCCTTCTCATTCTTGTTAGCCAATCGGTTTGATATGCTGGCAAGGTAAGCTTGCATCTTCTGCAAGGCCCCATCCATCGTACCATCATACAGTTGTTCCAAGAAGTCGAAGACGAAACCATTATTGTTCTCCTGGATTGGCGACAGATAGTTAGGAGCCAAAGACTTCACCATTCCGAGACGCACTTCCTTGTTAGGATAGTCCAACTGGAAGCTCTGCATGATGGGGTTATATTTCTTGATCGTCAGATAACCACTCTGATACAAAAGAGGAATAGCCGATGTCATTTGCTCAGGAGATACATCGAAATCATCCACTGATGCACGCTTCTTCTCTATGTCCAAGATTCCCACATGATACTTCTGGAGGGTCTTGATGAGATAGCTAGGCGTACCAGAACTGAACCAATAGGCAGATATATCCTGACTTCTCAAAGCTTTGACCAGACTAAAAGGATTGTACACATCCTCTGAATTCTTGCTGAAATGATAACCATCATAGAAATTCTTCAACTCCTCAACGGTTTCATCGAAAGTCTTGCCTAAAGCCTTGGCTAGAATCTCCACATCAGGCTTCATCTGAGTCAGAAGTTCAGTCTTGCTGATGCCACAGATAGCAGAATATTGGTCGAACATACTGATGTTGTCCAAGTTGTTGATCTCGCTGAAGATACTTAGTTGAGAGAACTTGGTGATACCTGTGATAAAGGTAAACTCCAACCATGGATCGAGATATTTAATTGGACTATAAAAGTTCTGCATGGTCTGGCGAAGAGGTTTCAAGTTCTCCTTCTCGTGTACCACATCCAGCAAAGGAGCATCATACTCATCTATCAGAAGGACCACCTTCTGACCTGTCTGCTGGCATGCTCGTTTCACCAAACTCAGCAAACGTTGATTAGGATTTTCTGCCTTCTCGTCGCACCCATAGATGCGCTCATACTCTGTAAGCTTGAAATCCAGTTCGCTCAACAATCCATTGACATCCATGTGCTTGGCAGTACTCATATCGAAATGCAAAACTGGATGCTTGATCCAGTTCTTCTCGTAATCGCCTAAAGCCAAACCATCGAAGAGTTCTTTCCTACCCTCATAGTAAGCATGGAGGGTAGAGACAAAGAGAGACTTGCCGAATCGTCTTGGGCGACTCAGAAAAACATATTGCGAACCATTCTTCAACATCTCAACAATATACTTCGTCTTATCTATATACACGAAGTTTCCCTCTCGTATTTTAGAGAATGTCTGTATTCCCACCGGGTATTTTCTAATCTCTTCCATAGTTATCTATTTATAATCCGCTGCGAAATTACAAAGAAAATGCCATATCACCAAAGATTTAACAAAGAAAAGTTTCGTTTGACACATCGGCTTGGAAGATATTCCTTATTTCATCCCATCCGTAGGCACCACTCGCTTGATGGTACCATCAGCGTTGAACTCCATCTTGTCGATGCACACCTCACGATGCACGCCAGGCTGATTGTGGAGATACTCCTTGTTGATACGATGATAGACAATGTACCACTCGTCTGTGCCTGGCTTCTGAATCACGGAGTTATGCGCCGTGCCGTATATCTCATGCTGAGGGTCTTGAATCAAGACGATAGGGTCTTTGGCAACCTCGATAGGACCGAGCGGACTCTTCGATGTACCGTATGCCACATGGTAGTTGGCTGCGCCTGTATCATCCACCGACCACATGAAGTAATACAAGCCATTGCGATAGAACACGTATGGAGCCTCGCGGTAGGCGTAATCCTTCAATGTGCCACCCTTTGGGGTCATCACGGTCACCGTCTCGTCCTTGATCTGAGTCATACTAGGTTCGAGTTCCGCACCTGCCATAAAACTGTTGCCCCAATAGAGATATGGCTTTTGGGAAACAGGGTCGATGAAGACATCCACGTCGATGAGTTGACCACGGCAGCCCGAATGATTCTTCGCCAAAAGAGGATGACCGAGATCCACGAAAGGTCCCGTAGGAGAATCTGCAACAGCCACTCCCATCTGCTTCCTACCATTGTCGTTAGGACGTGCGCTGAAATAGAGATAGTACTTGTAACTACCATCTTTCTGCTTCACCTCGACGGCAGCAGGAGCCCAAAGATTGCCATTCGCCCAACTGATTTGGTCGCTCTTGGCATCGAGCACCACCCCCTCATTCTGCCACTTCATCTTCTTACCCAGTTTCTTGGAAGAGAAGGCATAATATTGCCATCCACCCCATCCAGGAGTGCCATCCGTGGTGGAATAGATGTAGTATCGCTTCGTCTTGTGGGAATACAAGATCTCTGGGTCGGCATGGAAGTCGGGCAAGATAGGATTGCCCTTGCCTGTATAAGAATGGTTGGGTACGGTGGGGGCTTGCGCCAAGGCAGAAAGGCTCCAAGCCATCGACACAAACAACAAGCTAACAATTGCTAAGTTCTTCTTCATAGGAATATCTTTATTAATACTATAGGTTATGATTCATTTGAAAACATGTTTGTACTTGATTTGTCATGATGACGTTGCAAAAGTAATACTATTTTATCAGATAAAGGACAAGAAATCGCTCAAAGTTGAACACGAATCATTAAAAAATGTATTTAGGTCTAGCCTTTACCAGTTTTTTTTCTTACATTTGCACCTCGATAAGCAAAGACAAAAGATGGATAGAATCAATTCGTACTAGATATGGACAATAACAAGATAAACCAAGGGACAGCCAAGCATTTCCCTTTCCGTGCCATCGCCCTCGACCTAGATGGCACACTCACCAACCACGACAAGGTGGTTACTCCTCGCACTCGCCAAGCCTTGCTCAAGGCTCAAGAGCTAGGTACCGTCATCATCCTCGCCTCTGGTCGCCCCACTTATGGCATCGTACCAGTGGCTGAATGCCTCGAACTGGAAAAGCGAGGGGGATATATTCTCTCCTACAATGGTGGCAACATCGTGAATGCCAAGACGGCCGAGAAGCTCTTCTCCCAATTCTTGCCCGATGCCGTGATACCTATATTGTATAAGTACGCACGAGAGCATAGATATGCCCTCCTCGGATATGCCGGCAACGAGATTATCACCGAGATGCCTGACGACCCATACGTGAAGGAGGAGTCTCGCATCAACAAGATGAACATTCGCAAGGTGGATAACCTCATGGAGACCTTGGAGCCTCATCCTACCAAACTACTCATGACTGGCGACCCTACAGATATGCTCAAGGCTGAGGAAGAGTTGGTAGGGATTCTTGGTGAGAAGATGGACATCTTCCGCTCTGCCCCATTTTTCTTGGAGTTGGTGCCAAGGGGCATTGACAAGGCGCAGTCGCTGCTCCGTCTCTTGTCGAAAATCAACCTTACACCTGCCGATCTAATGGCGTTCGGAGACGGTTATAACGACCTTAGCATGCTCAAACTCGCTGGTGTGGGCGTGGCGATGGCGAATGCTGCCCCTGAGGTGAGAGCCGATGCCGACTACGTGACGCTATCCAATGAGGAAGACGGCGTGGCTGCAGCTTTGCTGCACTTCGGAATGTAAGAATAAACAAAATAAACAGCAGTTAGATATGTTACAACTAGACAATTTCTACAAGGCTCGCTTCGTGCTGAGCAAAGTAATCAGAAAGACTGAGCTGGTTCACACCCCTAGAATCAACCCAGAAAGTGATGTATATCTGAAGCCTGAGTGCCTTCAGAAGACGGGTTCGTTCAAGATTCGTGGTGCTTATTATAAGATTTCCCAACTCACCGACGAGGAGAAGGCAAAGGGAGTAATCGCTTGTTCGGCAGGCAACCACGCTCAGGGCGTGGCTCTCGGTGCTACCGCCATGGGCGTGAAGAGCCTCATCTGCTTGCCAGAGGGTGCGCCTATCAGCAAGGTGGAGGCCACCAAGCGTCTCGGCGCTGAGGTATGTCTCGTACCAGGCGTCTATGATGATGCCTATCAGAAAGCACTCGAACTGAGAGATGAGCGCGGATATACCTTCGTGCATCCTTTCGACGACGAGAACGTCATCGCTGGTCAAGGCACCATCGGCTTGGAGATTCTCGACCAACTTCCTGACGTGGAAGCTGTCGTAGTACCTGTAGGCGGTGGTGGTTTGATCTCCGGCGTTGCCTTCGCCATCAAGTCATTGAATCCTAACGTCAAGGTGTATGGCGTACAGGCGGAGGGTGCTGCCAGCATGGTACAGAGCCTCCACGACCACAAGCAGGAGAAGTTGCCATCAGTCTCTACCGTTGCCGATGGCATCGCCGTAAAGGAGCCAGGTAGCATCACCTTCGAGACTTGTTCCAACTATGTCGATGAGATTGTTACGGTGAGCGAGGACGAGATTTGCGCAGCTATCCTAAAACTCATCGAGAGCGAGAAGATGGTGGCTGAGGGTGCTGGTGCTGCCAGTGTAGCAGCCGTGATGTACAACAAGGTACCGGTGAAGGGCAAGAAGACCATCTGTGTGGTCAGCGGTGGTAACATCGACGTAACCATCCTCAACCGTGTCATCAATCGTGGTCTTGCCAAGAGCGGTCGTCTCTGCACCATCGAGATGGAATTGGACGACAAACCTGGCGAATTGGTGGAGGTTGCCTCCGTCATAGCCCATATGGGTGGCAACATCACGGGAGTTCACCACGACCGTTCTGCCAATCGCAAGAAGGTGAATGCTTGTGTGCTCCGCATGACAATGGAGACTCGTGACGAGGAGCATGTCAAGAACATCAAAGAGGCTTTAGAAGCGAAAGGCTTCCACCTCTATATTGTATAAAAACAGTCGCTACTAGGGGCTGAGCCTCGTCGGTACTAGCGACTAAGCTCAGTCGGTACTAGCAACCAAGCCTCGTCCCTAGTAGGGACGAAAATAAGGCACTATAGACGACCAAGCCTTGCCACTATAGACGACTGGGCCTTGTCGTAATAGACGATGGGATTTCATCCTATAGATGCCCCTAGCAAGCCTACATAAGGACAAAAAGAAAATCGGTAGAGCGTTCGAAAGCGAACTGCTCTACCGATTTTCTTTTGATTTCAATATTGCTTTTATGCCTTATAGCCTAACAGCAATACATCCTTTCCTATTTTTACAAGTCATAGTCGATACTACCATCCTGAGGACGATGGATAACCACCAATGTTTGGTATTTATTGAAGGTTTCGTCCCAGGCACCATACTTCATTGGCAACTTATCGAGAGGGAAGTATCCGTCTCCTTGACCACCCTGACCATAGTTGGCATGTACTCTACCCTTGCTGTCATAACCATCCAGGACAAATGAATGAGAATAGAATCTGTCTTCACCATTCTTATAGGAAGTTCCGCCATAAAGCACAGGACGACCGGCACTCAACTCTCGGAAGACAATCTCCTTCCACTTCTTCTCATCCTTCGCCGTAGGATAATCACGATAGCCATAATACTTCACGATATAGCCAAACTCATCAGCGAAGCCATTTGTTATCTCAGAGACAGCTGTGGTACTAGACTCAATACCATAGTTCATGTTCATCACCTTGCCACATCGAGCCATCAAGAGAGCCACGGCATTAGCCTGAGCCTCAGAATATTTTCCTTCCTCATAGGTAGGGAGCATATTCGCCCAATCTATCTTGGTGCCATCAGCAAGCTGCGCTGGATATTGGTAATAGTTCAGAATCTGAGCCAAGGCGGTAGCGACACATCCTGTGACACACTGCTTGCCATCCACAGTTGGCGTGGTATTATAATAAGGTGCCTCTTGCCCCCAAGTGGTCGTCAACATAGCAGGAACCTCAGCCTTGCAGCCCTCAGGTATCTCATCACCACTCGACCATGTGAAGTCGTCATAGCCCCAGCCGCCTATCTGATTGCCATCATTGTCGTAAGTATAAGCTCCGAACCAAACCTCACCTTCATACTCATCGCCATTAAATTCAGAATAGCCGCTGGAAGTATAGAGTGTGACGTAGTTCTGGCTGCTCACATAGATAGGATAATAGCCATATTGGTCAGGCGTAACACCCGTAATCGAGATTTCTTTGGAGTCTGCATCCACCGTGAAACTGATGCTATAGTCCTCCTCACCAAATGGAGACTCGATGGTATAACTACCATCATCGTAAGCCACGAGGGTGGCTGGGTAGCTGACGCCCGTTCCAGCGGAAGTATAAGTACCGCTTCTGCGCCAAGACTCTGCCTTGGTACGCTGGAAGGTCAACTGGATAGGCGCTGAGTCGGAGTAAGCCTCATCGGTGCTGGTAGCCACAATCTGGATGGTATATTCACCGATAGGAAGGTCGGTAAGCGTCACACTATTGGTCTCCGTCTCGCCCTCCACAGTCTTTCCATCGGCATCCACATAACTATATTTGTAAGCCGTGGCATGCTCTACCTCAGGCCAAGAGATGGTGACACCACCATTGGCAGCCTTCGCCTCTGGCACAGGATTGCCCAATGGCACCTTGGCATTAGTGGTAGCCGTGAGGGTGGCGATAGGCGAAGTGGTCTTGTCACTGCCTACGGCGGAATAAGCCCATACCTTGAGCGTATAAGTTGAGTTAGGTTGCAAACCGGTTGTGATGATCGAGGTAGCCGAAGTCACGTCGCCCAGCACCACCTTGCCATCAGCATCATACAGTTCGTAGGCATACTGAGTGGCACCACTCACAGCCTGCCAGTTGAAGGCAAGCGAACTGACCGTCTTGTCGCCCTCTACCACGGTAGGCGTTTCCAACTGTGTCTTGACCACATCATCGCTGCTGCACGCTGTAAAAGCTGTGGTCAAGAGGAGCGCTGCCATCAGCAGCAACCCCATCTTGCGTATGTTGAATATCTTCTGTTTCATAATTCTATTTGTTTATCATTGTCGATTCTCTTCTTCGATTCCACAGAGGAATAGCCTCCTACCAATACATATAAATATAGGTATATCCCGACGTATTGCCATCTGAGTAATAGATGTAAGGAACCAAGAAACCAGCAAACGAAGTGCTGCTGCCATTCATGTCGATGGAAGAATAGTTTTCTGTACCATCATTGTAGAAGTTGATGTAATCAATGCCTAGCTCACTGCCCTCTGGAGTCCAACTAGCATAGTCACCTGCATCCACATCCTTCATCAGATACCAGTAACCATTCTCGTCATTGAGGAAATGATCCAATGGCACGAAAGCACCTTTCCAGGTAGATTTGTCTGACGCCGAGAAGGCTGCCTCCGAGTAGGTACCGTTGGGATCCTGTGGAATAATCTTGAAGCTGAGGTCAACGCCTGAACCCAAGAAGTTCTCTATCTTGAACTTGTTCTGACCCTCCAACTCATAGATGTCTGATGTCACGGCAGGGAAGATATTGTCTTGGTAAGTAAATCGAGCGTTCTCCACCACCTTGATCCAGCGAGCCACCATCACCTGATAATTGAACACGGAGGAGCCATCCACCTTGACGTATGGATTGGTGGCATTCTCATCCAAATGAATGGTAAACTGATATGGCTTGAGTGCTTCCAAGTTCTTGCACCCCACGGTGAGCGTGGCTTCCGTCTCGCCATCCTTGAACGATACGGTAGAAGGAATCTCGAAGACATCGTCTGCCCTATCCACAATGACAACCACGTCAGCATCTCCCTTGCTGCTAGCACGCTTCACCGTCAGGTCGAAAGAAGGGCGAACGGCATATTCTTCTGGCGTAAGAATCTCGTCAGCGGCATTGGAGGCTGCAAAGTAAGCCCCCATGTTGTCGGCTGACACCTTTGGCGCAGATGAGTAATCATCATCGTCGCCACATGCCGTCAGCGAAGTCAAAGCCACGCCAAACAGCAACATATATAATATCTTATGTAACTTTCTCATGTTTCTTGCTATTAAATCGTTTCTTGATTAGATGAAATGCAACTATGCCCTTACTGAGCCGTGATGACACCTGATGGATTTGGAGGAAGGACAACAGCAGGGTTACGATCCTTCTCATCTTCTGGAATCATATAGTTCATCCAAGGTGCCACATATCCACTGTAAGAGTTCAGGCGATAGCTTGCCTCATAGTTGCTGCCCACATAATTGCGCTGCACAGGCAAGTTGAGACGCTTGTAATCAAACATCACCAATCCCTCGCCCCACAGTTCGATGCGGCGCTGCACCATCAGAGCCTGGATAAAGGAATCCATGTCGGTGGCATCGCACTGATAGGAACCATCTGTATAGCGATAGGTATTGACAAAGTTCTGCAATGCCTGGGCTGCCGCAGCCACACTCTGTGTATGGGCGATCGCCTCGAAATAGTCGAAGTACATCTCCTCCACACGCATCAAAGGCAAGGAGGCTATCAAGCCCGTCTCCAAGACATCATTGGAACCACTGCCGGCACGGAACTTCAAGTTGGCGTATGCTGGGAGGTTTGCCCACTGTGAGGCAGAGAGCTGTGTCTCATAGCCAGCAGGAACGCAAGCCTTTCCTTCTGCATCCTTCTGTTCGCCTGCATCATCAGGATTCACCCAACTATAGCGACGCCAGTCTTTCTCTGAGATTTTGTCATAGAGAGCCTTGCCGATGCAACGATAGGCATTGTAGTTAGGCATTCCCCAAGTTGACTCTGAGCACATCCATCCCAAAAATGTGTACCAAGCTGCCGTATTGATTTGCTCCTTGCTGTTGACAAGGGTACCAAACATCCAGGAGTCATTGGCGGTATTGAAACCTGTCTTCACATCCGTCCACTCTGCCTGGGTCAAAGGCTTGTAACCATCCGAGTGGATGGCTTTCTGCGCATACTCGGCAGCCTTGGCATAGCAATCCATCGCTGTACGGATGCCCAATGTGCCATATCCATCCTCATTCTTGTCAGCCTCTATCTGCTTGGCAAGGTCTTCGGAACTTTGCTCGAAACGGGATGCCATCGTCAGCCAAAGTCGGGTCTTCAAGCCATAGATGACACTTTGGTCCATGAAAGCCTTGTTGCTGCGAGCATAGCCATCCAATGCCTCCTCCGCCATATCGAGATCGTGCATGATGAAGCGATACATCGTATAGAAAGGTACACAAGGATTGTTGGCTAGTTCCGTCTTGGTGGTCGTCTCCTTCACGATAGGCACAGTAATTCCGTAGTTGCCATTCTGACTAGCCTGGTCATCCAGACTCTGCACACCCGTCTTGCGATACTCATACAGGCGAGCCAAGTCGAGATAAAGGAAGGCACGATAGCCATAGCCTTGTCCAAGGTAAGGTTTGGCACTCTCATTGCCACCATCCACAGCCGTCTTGGCTACAGACACCACATTGTTGGCATTCTTGATGAAGGTATAATAGTAAAAATATGGATAATAATAAGCGTAGCGCAAGGAGGTGCCATCTTCCACATACGACCAATAGTTGTAGCCATTGTCGTTCATCGGGAAGTCCTCGCAAAGCACGTCACGCATGAACATCTGGCAAGGATAACCCCAGTCTTGCGTATAGGTGTCACCGCCATAGGTGTCCCATGTGACGAGGAACGAAGGAAGACTGTTGGCAAGATACTCCAACGACTTGCTGGAAGAACTGATTTGCCCTGGGGTCGCCAGATTCTTAGGAGTTGTTTCCTCTATACAACTCGTCACAGCACACAGGCTGAGCGACATTCCCACGGCTGCTATGATATGATTGATGTTTCTTTTCATTTTCTTCATGTCTTTAAAATGTTAGAATCCCATTCTCATGCGATTAGAACTGCACCGTGATACCACCCGTAAACGAGCGAATCTGCGAATAAGAGTTCTCATTGGATGTGCCCCAGAAGCTGCCGCGTGGGTCGAAGCCCTTGCGCTTGCTCCAGTAATAGAGGTTGTCACCTGATACATATACTCTCACATTGCTCAATCCCAAGGTGTTCACCCAGCGATGTGGCAAGGTGTAACCGATGTTGATGTTCTGCAATGTCAAGGTAGAGGCATTGGTCAAGAATCTATCCGACAAGGCACTGGCATTCTGATCGACATCCTGCACGGCATATTGGAAACGTGGTATATCGGAAGAGGTATTGTCCTCCGACCATGCTTTCAGGATGTCCTTGTGGAATGCCAAACCCGTGATACTGGAGTGAGGGTTGCCCATCAAGGTCTGATAACCATAGTCGATGGCCTTGCCGCCAATACTGTAGTTCATGGTGGCAGAGAAGTCGAAGCCCTTATAACTCAAAGTGGTACTGATACCACCATAGAGGTCTGGGTCTGGCGTGCCACAATTGAAGTAACTGGCATTGGAGAATGACGTGGTGGTGGTCAACTCGCCGGTGGTCTCATCTTTCACATACCAGGAAGAAGCTCCATCGGCAGTCACTCCCGCATATCGTCTCAAGCGGAAGGTGTGCATTGGCAAGCCCTCGCCATAGAAGTAACTGCCATATACATAACCTGGATGTCCCTCCAAGGAAGCATTCTTGTTGTCTTCGTCAAGCATGATAATCTTGTTCTTGTAATGGGTGGCATTCAAGTTGATGCTCCATGCCAAGTCCTTAGTGCGGATAGGCGTGAAGTGCAAGTCAAACTCCACACCATGGTTGGTCATATCGCCCACATTGTCATAGGAACCAGAGTATCCGCCAGAGAATGGCACATACACAAAGCAGAGCATGTCGGTGGTCTTGCGACTGAAATACTCGACGCTACCTGAGATGCGACTCTTGAGCAACTCAAACTCCAAACCTATGTTGAAGTTGCTGTTGGTCTCCCATGTGATGTTAGGATTACCCACGGTGTTCTGCACAAAACTTACCTCGCCATTGAAGTTGCTGAGGTAATAGGTGTCGGTATAACGATAGTTACCGATGGCGTCATTACCCTGCTGACCCCAAGAAGCCTTCAACTTCAACATGTCTATCCACGACACGTCAAACCAATTCTCCTTGCTCAGTATCCACGCGCCACCTACAGAATAGAAGTTACCCCAGCGATGGTCGGGATGGAAACGAGAGGAAGCATCACGACGATAAGATGCCTGGGCAAAATACTTGCCATCATAGTCGTACAACAAACGAGAGAAATAACCCTCGGTATTATAGTCGGTAGTGTTGCTGGAAGTGGTGACTACCTTGACGGCACCATCGAGCTCCTGTGAACCGAAGAAAGAGAACATATTCTCCTTGTCACCCGTGATATAGTCGTACTTGTACTTATAGTTCTCATGACCCAACATGGCTGTCAGGGAGTGCTTGCCTATCTGCTTGCTATAGTTGATGATTTGCTGGAAGTTGACCGTATAGGTCTGGTAAGCCGCCTTGGAGATATAACCGCCTGGATAGGTGATGGCGGTGTTTCCGTAGAAAGGTTGGACGGTCTCCGTCTTTTTCCACTCATTATCGGAAACCGTACCATTGAGCGTTATCTTCAAGCCCTCGATAGGTGTAATATCGACATAACCATTGAGCGAGAACACATTGGTGAAGGTATGATTGGTGTTCAACTTATCCGTCTGCAAGAAGTTACGCATCGAATCCAAGGAGCTAGGACGCTGAGCACCACCATTCTCACCCGAACCATAGTCATACATCTTGCCATTCTCATCCATCATGATGTTGCCATCGCCATCACGCATATAGACCGGATAGATAGGGGCAAAGCTAGTGGTGAAGCTGAAGACCGTCTGGCTACCCTCGGTCACATCGTCTTGGTCGGTATGCGCAAAGTTGACATTGGCACCCATCTTGAGCCAGTCCTTGGCTTGGTAATCTGCCTTGATGCGTGCGGTATAACGCTCGAAGTCGGAGTTATAGACGATACCCTCGTTCTTCAAGTAGCCCAAGGAAGCATAGTAAGTCATCTTGTTGCTGCCGCCCGTCACGCTCATGTTGTATTCCTGGCGTAAGGCATGGCGGAAAGCCTCATCCTCCCAGTTGTCAGGCATCAAGGTATAAAACTTTCCGTTGTTATACACACGATTGCCCAAGGTGGCGTTAGGGTTCAGTCGTCCATTGGTACCGACGAGGTATTCCCCATCAGGCACGGCATAGACAAGATAGCCCAAGCCACCCTTGTCGCTCGTGGTGCCGATGGTATTGTTGGCATTGACATGGGCATCGTAAGCCGACAAGCCCCTATCGCGTACATTATAATTATAAAGAGCCTTGTAATAAGTTTCATAGTATTGAGCAGGACTAGAGATGCAATCATAGTCGATATTGCCACGGCTATTGGCACTCCACTTGGCATCGAGGGTGACCGTAGCCTTCTCCGACTTGCCCTTCTTGGTGGTGACCATGATGACTCCGTTGGCACCACGAGCACCATAGAGTGCGTTGCTGGCAGCATCCTTCAACACGGTGATGCTCTCCACATCATTCGGGTTGAGGTTGTTCCATCCACCCTCGTAAGGCGCACCATCCACGATGATAAGAGGAGAAATGCCGGCATTGATAGAACTGAAGCCACGGATGGCAAAGGTAGGATTGGCGGAAGGAGAACCTGAGGTGTTGGTCATCTGCACACCAGCCACCTCACCTTGCAAGCCACTGAACACATTGGTGAGCTGCTTCTTTTCCAAGAGGTCGCTCTTGACTACACCAGCCGAACCCGTAAAGGAAGACTTCTTCTGTTCGCCGTATGCCACGACGATGACCTCATCGAGCTGGCGATCCTCAGAGCGAAGGCTAATCTTCATGCCAGGGGTAGCCTTCACGGTCTGCGTTTCCATACCCAGATAGTTGATGACAATCTCCGCACCACGCTTGATGGTGGCTGGCAAAGAGAACTCGCCATCCACGTTGGTAACGGTACCCGTAGGCGTACCCTTCACTTTCACTTGAGCACCGATGACCGGTTCTCCATTCTCATCGACCACACGACCTCCTATCGAGTTAGGTGTCTGCGCCAATGCTTGCCCCCCCCATTGTCATCAACAACAGAGCGGCGGCAAATGATTTCATTCTCATATCTCTCTTATCTTTCAAGTGAATAATTATCTCCATCAGTTTATATATGGCTGCAAAGTTATTACTTTTCCTTCTTATAGCCAAACATTTTTCCATAAAAATACATATTTCACTTACATTTTGCTATTTCTTAGGGATAGAAGCAAGGCAAAAGGAAAGTTGAAGGCAGCGTACCCGAAGTCTCATAAACAAAAATTAAACCGAAATATTTTGCCAATTCTATCTTTTGCATTATCTTTGCATCATCAATCATCAATTAAACAAAAAGAAGATTATGAACGCAATTCACACAGACAATGCGCCTGCTGCTATCGGTCCATATAGCCAGGCTATCGAAGTAAACGGTTTCGTATTTGCATCAGGTCAGATTCCTATCGACCCTGCAACAGGAAACTTCGTTGAGGGTGGTATCAAGGAGCAGACTCGCCAAAGCCTCACCAATGCTCAGAACATCTTGAAGGCAGCAGGTACCGACCTTTCTCACGTAGTGAAGACTACCGTATATCTCAACAGCATGGACGATTTCGCTGCCATGAACGAGGTTTACGCCGAGTTCTTCAGCCAGCCATATCCAGCTCGCTCTGCCGTAGCTGTAGAGAAGTTGCCTAAGGGTGCTCTCGTTGAGGTAGAGGTATTGGCTGCTAAATAAAGCTGATTTCTGTGCATCATAGAGGATGTAACTGCGCATCGTAGAGGATGCGAAAGTGCATCATGGAGATAGCTTGACATATGTCGTGTAATCGTACGACATATGTCAAACGATTGCCCCACATATGCCGTGCAATTGCGTGACATATGTGGGGCATTCTCTATGATGCAGTTTGGGTCTTCTTATCCGCCACGTACATACCCGCCAAGATGCACGCCGCTCCCATCAAGAAATAAGGTGTTATCTCCTCATCCAGTACCCAGGAGGCAAAGATCATCGTGGTGATGGGGTTGAAATACACCCAGTTGGTCGCCTTCACAGCCCCTAGTTTGGCGATGCACCAGTTCCAGGTGAGGAAACAAATCATAGAGGCGAGACAACCCAAGAAGAGCAGATTGCCTATCACCTGAGGTCGAGCAAACACCTCCCAAGACGGGAAGCCCGGTATGATGAAATAATAAGGTATGATGGTTAGCACGCCATAGAAGAACACCTTTCGGGTGATGAATGCGGCACTATAGTCGCCCGACACCGACTTCATCAACAGGGAATAAATCGCCCAACACACACATGCCGTAAACGCCAAGGCATCGCCCACCGGCGAGAGATGGAGCACGAAACGACCATTCAGCACGACAATCACCATGCCGACAAACGCCAACAGAGAGCCTAAGAGTTGCACGATGTTGATGCGATTGGAGTCACGATACACCAAGCGCACCAGCAAGGTGGCAAACAAGGGGCAGGAGCATACGATGAGTGACGTATTGGTGGTCGTGGTGAAATTCATCGCCTCGTTCTCGCTCAAGAAGTACAACGAACCACCCGTAATGCCCAGGAATGCCATCTTCACCTCATCCTTCCATGAGTCGGCAAAGAGACGGCGATGATTGAACGCCAGCATCAGCACATAGGCGATACTGAAGCGGAGGGTGAAGATTTGTGCAGGCGACAATCCATTGAGCATCAACACCTTGGTTGATACGAACGTGGTACCCCAGATGGCTACCGTGACGAAAGCCACGAGGTGATAGAAGAGATTGCTATTACGTGTCATATTCCTTGTTATCATGTTTAATACAGTGCAAAGTTACTGCTTTTTGTCGGAACTCTCCCCACATCGCAAGAAAAACTTCGCTTTTTCGCCTGATATTTTTTGTAAATTCGATAATAAAGCGTACCTTTGTCGGGAAATTATAGACAGAATACATATGACAGAACAAGAAATCATAAAGACTATATACATCTCTACTGGCATCGACATCCCTGAGAGGATGAACAATCCGCTCGACTATGAGCCACATCCTCTTTGCATCGCTGCATGCAAGGAGCTACAGGCTTATCTCGCTGAGCGAAAGGACTGGCGAGAAGAGATAGACAAGGGAAAAATGTTTGGCGTACTCATCGTCGAAAAGAATGATAAAGAGATAGGCTATCTCGCAGCCTACAGTGGACAAATCGGAGGGCGAAGCGACTGGAAGGGATTCGTGCCTGCCGTCTTCGACTACTTACAACCCGATGGCTATTTCAAAACCCACGAGGCAAAGATAACGGAACTCAACCAACGCATCGCCCATCTCATCAACAACCCGGAAATCAAGGAGACGGAACGAATCCTAAATAAACTGCACAAAGTACAAGAGCACAAGCTCAACCTCCACAAAATGCAGATAACGGAGGCGAAGGCCAAAAGAGATGCACGACGACAAGAGGCTTCACTTCACCCCGACACCAAGGGGCTGACTCCTGAGGAAGAGCAGGCGATGATCAAGGAAAGCCAATTCTTGAAGGCTGAGTTGAGAAGATTCAAAAAACTGATCTCCCAGAAGACACCGCTCGAAGAAATGTACGATAACTATCAGAAGGGATTGCAGGAGATCAAACAACTGAGAAAGAGCGACTCCGATGAGTTACAAAAATGGTTGTTCTCCCAATTCAAAATGCTCAACGATAAAGGTGAGAGCAAGGACTTGCTGGAGATATTCAAGGAATTCAACCAGATGGTACCACCTGCTGGCAGTGGAGAATGCTGTGAGCCGAAACTCCTTCAATATGCATTCAAACATGGTTTGAAGCCTCTTCAAATGGCCATGTTTTGGTGGGGTGAGAGTCCCAAGGAGGAGATTCGCCATCACCTCCATTTCTACCCAGCATGCAATGGAAAGTGCAAACCTATCCTCCACTGGATGTTGCCAGCAGACGTGTTCGAACAAGCTTCCGCTGATGCCTATATATATAATAAGGTGGAAATCTTGTATGAAGACCAAGAGCTAGCCGTCATCCACAAGCCTGAAGGTATGCTCTCCGTGCCGGGAAAGGATGCGCAACAGCCATCCATCTATTCTTGGGCACGTAAGCAATTCCCTGAGGCGACGGGGCCACTCATCGTTCATCGCCTCGACATGGCGACCAGCGGTCTGATGGTCATTGCCAAGACTGAGTTTGCCTATCATCGATTGCAAGAGCAATTTACGAGCCATCAAGTACAAAAGAGATACGTCGCCATCGTCTGCTGCAAGGACAAGGATATGGCGCAGAGAATCAAGGATGCTGCAAAAATGATCAGTCTTCCTTTGATGCCCGACTACCTCGACCGACCTCGCCAAATCGTCAACCACGAGCAAGGCAAAGAGGCGATTACCGAATACGAGGTACTAGGAAGTGAAGAACGAAGAGTGAAGAGTGAAGAATTCAATAGTGCAGCTAATCATGAAGTCCAAAGCTCAAACCTCAAAGTCCAAAGCTCAAACCTCAAAGTCCAATGTATTCGTTTGGCTCTCTATCCGAAGACTGGGCGTACTCACCAACTGCGAGTACACTGCGCCCACCTAGAAGGTTTGGATGCCCCCATCCTTGGCGACCCGCTCTACGGAAACGTGAAGGCAGACCGACTTTACCTCCATGCAGAAGCCATCACCTTCAAACATCCTTTGACGGGAAAAGAAATTCACATCGAACGCAAGGCAGATTTCTAGTCTGGCTTACCATCAGACGAAGAACATAATCAGTACTTGGGCGATGATCACTCTGACGAACATACCCAATGGATAGACCGTCGCATAGCTGATACTAGGCGTATCGCCTTCCAACGTCTCATTGGCATAAGTCAGCGCCATCGGATTTGCCATACTACCACAAAGGATGCCACAGATGCTACCGAAGTCATACTTCTTGGTCTTCAGGATAATCAATCCGACAATCACGACTGGCACTACTGTAATCGCAAAACCGATGCCCACCCACATCAAACCTTCTGGACGCACCACCGTCTCGAAGAACTGTCCACCAGCCTCCAATCCCAAACAACCGAGATAGAGCGAAAGACCCAATTCACGGAGCATCAAACCGGCACTACGAGTCATATAAGATATGAAATGTACGCGAGGTCCCAAGGCACCAATCAGAATACCCATCACGATAGGACCACCAGCGATGCCCAAGCGCACCGGAGCCGTCATGCCCGGTATATTCAATGGTATCGTTCCGATGGCAAGACCGAGGATAATACCGAGGAAGATGGCACCGAGGTTTGGTTCATTCAGCGTCTTCACGGCATTGCCCAAGAACTGCTCCACATGGTCGATGCTAGTAGGATCGCCGACCACGGTAAGACGGTCGCCATACTGGAGGCGCAAGTCATCGGTAGCCAAGAGGCGAATATCACCACGGAGCACACGGCTCACATTCACACCATAGCTGCTACGCATCTGGAGATGTCCCAGTAGCTTTCCATTCAAGCCTGGGCGAGTCATCACGATGACACGGCTCTCCACCTTGGCATCGATGGCATTCCAATCCACCTTGTCTGTGTTCCATTCCTTATCCACCTTCTTTCCGAAAAGGATCTTCATAGCCGAAGCCTCATCCTTATTGGTCACCACCAGCACACTATCATTGGTATGCAACACGGTATCAGCTTGTGGCACAATCACTTGTTCGCCACGCCAAACACGAGAGATGATGAACTTGCGATGCGTCATCATCGAGATTTCGGCGATGGTATTGCCATTCAAGGCAGGGTTCACGATAATATATTGTCCGACAGACGTATGGTCGTCATCATCGCCTCGACGCACCTCCAAGTCCTCAGGCTTCACAAAGAGCTTACGCAGCAGCATCATCGCCAGGATGACACCCACGACACCCAAAGGATAGGTGACAGCACAGCCCAAAGCCGCACCACCGCTCGGCATACCCAACTGTTGGAGAGCCTGCTGGGCAGCACCCAGGGCAGGTGTATTGGTCGTGGCACCACAGAGGATTCCCACCATGTCAGGCAAACTCACAGGCAGCACGCAGCACAAAGCCAGCGAGAACAAGGTGCCCACGAGAATGACCGCCATACTCCAAAGGTTGAGCGAGATACCTTCGTGACGCATCGAACCGAAGAAGTTAGGTCCCACATACAGACCGAGCACATAGACAAACATGGTGAGTCCGAAGCTCTCAGCAAACTCCAGCATGTTATGGTCGATGGTCAATCCAAGGTGACCCGCAATGATTCCTACAAAAAAGACGAATGCAATGCCAAGGGAGATACCTTTGACATGAATCTTGCCAAAGGCAAGACCTAGGGTACAGATTAAAGAAAGGATGACGATGCCCTGCACCGCCGAATGTACGTTGACTAAATGATCAAACCACATGATTCTTATCTATCTATAAATACGATTTTTATTGAGTTTTTATTCAAATTTGGGTGCAAAGGTACGTCAAATTGGGGATAAAACAAAATAAATCTAGCTTTATTTTGCGAAAAACTATAAATAGTCAAAAGTTTTTCGTAACTTTGCAACCGTTTTGTCGATTACGACTAACTGTCTTCGCCGAGAAGACTCCCATACAGAATATAATAATGATAATAATGAAAGATATTTGTTGCATTGGTCACATCACCAAGGATAAGATTGTGACACCTCATCGTGTCGTCTATATGGCAGGCGGCACTTCTTTTTATTTTGCTTACGCCATCAACCAGCTCCCTAATGATGTCTCCTTCTCCCTGGTCACTTCCATGGATCCTACGGAGACGGAACCTGCGGAGAAGATGCGCCAGGCTGGCATCGATGTCACACTCAACGCTTCTCGCAACACCGTTTTCTTCGAGAACATCTATGGTGAGAACCAGAACGAGCGCAAGCAGCGAGTACTCGCCAAGGCTGACCCTTTCACCATCGAGCAGTTGGAGCACGTGGATGCCAAGGTGTATCACCTGGGTAGTCTTCTGAGCGACGACTTCTCCAACGAGGTGGTGGAATATCTCGCCAAGAAGGGCAAGGTATCTATCGACGTGCAAGGATACTTGCGTGAGGTAAGAGACGAGAAAGTGTATCCCATCGACTGGAAGGATAAATTGAAAGTGCTCAAAAACACCTACTATCTCAAGGTGAACGAAATCGAAATGGAGACCATCACTGGTCTGAAGGATGCCCATGAGGCTGCCAAGTTGCTCCACTCCTGGGGTGTCACCGAAGTAATCATCACATTGGGCAGCGAGGGCTCGCTCATCTATGTCGATGATACCTTCTACGAGATTCCAGCCTACGCCCCACACGAGGTCGTGGATGCCACTGGATGCGGCGACACCTACTCGGCAGGCTATCTCTACCAGCGTACCTTGGGAGCTACCCCAACAGAGGCAGGCAAGTTTGCGGCGGCGATGTGTACCATCAAGTTGGAGCACAATGGTCCGTTCAACCGCTCCATCGATGACATTCACGAAATCATCTCCAAGCATTAAAACGACAAATCGTAAGCAGTGAGAGAATCACTGCTTACATTTTGGCTGGTTTTAATACCTAAAAGATATGATTTTATAACTTTTTGTATACTAGTTGAGTTAAAAAACTATTAAAACGTCTGTAATCTCGAAGAAAAAGTATAATTTTGCAAACGAAAACTAGAATACAAACAACAACAATAAAAGAAATGAAGAAAATCAGAGCAGCCGTAGTAGGTTACGGCAACATTGGTAAGTTTTCTGTAGAGGCTCTTGAAGCAGCTCCAGACTTTGAGATTGCAGGTGTAGTACGTCGCCAGGGTGACAAGGACAAACCTGCCGAGTTGGCACAATACGAGGTAGTAGATGACATCACCAAGTTGAAAGACGTTGACGTTGCCATTCTCGCCACCCCTACTCGCTCTTGCCCTGAGTATGCAGAGAAGATTGTAGCCCTCGGCATCAACACCGTAGATAGCTTCGATATTCACACTAGCATCCTCGACTATCGCACCAAGCAGATGGAGAACTGCAAGAAGGCTGGCAAGGTGAGCGTCATCTCTGCTGGTTGGGATCCAGGTTCAGACTCTATCGTACGTGTCTTGATGGAAAGTTTGGCTCCAAAGGGTTTGACATACACCAACTTCGGTCCTGGTATGAGCATGGGTCACTCTGTTTGCGTACGCAGCAAGAAGGGTGTCAAGAACGCCCTCTCTGTTACCATCCCATTGGGTGAGAGCATCCACCGCCGTATGGTATATGTTGAGTTGGAAGAGGGTGCTACTCTTGAGGAAGTTACAGCCGAAATCAAGGCTGACCCATACTTCGCTCACGATGAGACTCACGTATTCGCTGTTGCATCTGTTGATGATGTCAAGGATATGGGTCATGGTGTAAACCTCGTTCGTAAGGGTGTTTCTGGTAAGACACAGAACCAGCGTTTCGAGTTCAACATGAGCATCAACAACCCAGCCCTCACCGCACAGGTATTGGTCAATGTGGCTCGTGCTTCTATGCGCTTGCAGCCAGGTTGCTATACTATGCCAGAGATTCCTGTCATCGACATGTTGCCAGGTACTCGCGAGGAAATCGTTGCTACATTGGTATAATCCGACAAGATTCACACTTTATCATAAACAAGAAGAGCATCCCCCTCAAAAGGATGCTCTTTTTCTTGCCCATCAGCAAAAAGGGCTAGTCACATCTGACTAGCCCTTTCTCCTATATATATAATAGGTATATTACTTCACGATACCCTTCTCCAGGTATTCCACGAGGTTCATGCGAACTTTCTGACCTGCTTCCTCAGCAGCCACCTTCGCCATATCGCTCTCTACCATAATCTTCACCAACTCCTCGAAAGAAGTCTTGCTAGGATTCCACTTCAACTTAGCCTTAGCCTTGGTTGGGTCACCCCAAAGATTGACCACATCGGTAGGACGATAGAAATCAGGAGATACCTCAACAAGGGTCTTTCCTACGAGTTCCTCAGGACCTGACACGCAGATACCCTTCTCGTTCTCCTCTTTGCCTTCCCACTTCAGTTCGATACCTACATGGTGGAAAGCCAACTGAGCGAACTCACGTACACAGTGCTGAACACCCGTTGCAATCACGAAGTCCTCTGGCTTCTCTGCCTGGAGGATGAGCCACATACACTCCACATAGTCCTTGGCATAGCCCCAGTCACGGAGAGAATCCAAGTTGCCGAGATAGAGTTTGTCTTGCTTGCCCTGCTTGATGCGAGCAGCAGCAAGAGTAATCTTACGAGTTACGAAAGTCTCTCCACGACGCTCACTCTCATGATTGAAGAGGATACCAGAGCAGCAGAACATATTGTAAGCCTCACGATACTCCTTGACAATCCAGAAACCATACTGCTTGGCTACGGCGTATGGTGAATATGGGTGGAAAGGAGTATTCTCGTTCTGTGGAACCTCCTCCACCTTTCCGTAGAGCTCGGAAGTAGAAGCCTGATACATACGGCAAGTATCTGCCAAACCGCACTGGCGAATCGCCTCCAAGATACGGAGTACACCTGTAGCATCCACATCAGCGGTAAACTCAGGAGAGTCGAAGCTCACCTGCACATGGCTCTGAGCCGCAAGGTTATAGACCTCAGTAGGCTTCACCTTGTTCATCACCTGGATGATACTCATAGAGTCGCCGAGGTCTGCGTAATGGAGATGGAAGTTAGGTTTACCTTCCAAATGAGCGATACGCTCACGATAGTCGGTTGAAGAACGGCGGATAGTGCCATGCACATCATACCCCTTTTCAAGCAGTAATTCGGCCAAGTAAGAACCATCCTGACCAGTAATGCCCGTAATCAAGGCTACTTTTCTATTTTCCATATTGCTATTTAAAATGATTATTCTCTATTATTAATAATGTATGTAAGATGTCAAGATACCATGCGAGTTTCTACTTTCCTCTTAAGATAGCTCTATACTTCAATGGCGACATACGGAAGTGTTCCCTCACATACTTGCCAAAGAAGGAAGTATTGGAGAAGCCGAGGATGGCGGAAATCTCCTTGATAGACCTATTGGTGGAACGAAGATAATAAGTGATGTCAGAAAGCGTGTACTCCGTGATCCACTCTATCGCCGTCTTTTGGCTATGGCGCTTGCAGACGATGGAGAGATACTTAGGAGTGATACACAACTGTTGGGCGAAGTACTCCACCGGACGATGCTTCACCTCGTTCTGCTGTAAGAGTTCCAAGAACCTGTCGAAGAGTTCATTGGTGGTGGAACTAGCCTTCGCACCCTCTGGCGCATCTTCGACAAAGGCATGGCAGAGTGCCAAGAGGGCTGTCTTGAGAAGCGTCTCCACAATCTCTCGACGATAAGGTCCCCAAGTGGAATGCTCCATGCTCTTGAAGTCCAGGCACAGACGAATTAAGTCGGTAAACTTAGCGTAGAAGAGCATTTCTCCCATAGTCATCTTGATGACAGACACCTTGTTGACATACATGGCGCGATTCCATACATTGACATGAGAGCGAAGGATGTTTTGCATCCCCCTATTGGTGACACAGAGAGCCACGCAAGCGAAGTCGGGCGATACCTCCAGGACATCGATCACCGAGTTGGGAGGGCAAACGAATATATCGTTTTTGCTCACCTCTATCACCTTGCCATTGATGTCCATCTTCAAGCTACCTTCCTGACAGGAGGCTATCATGTTCATCTGCAAGCGCACAGGATCAGGATTGGCTAGCACCTTGATGTTGTCGATGATCAAAATATCCTCGTCAAGATAACTGGCGCTGATCTCTGCGCTCTGCGAGAACTCACCATCCTCGATACGCTGCTTTATGTCCTTCTGTTGCTTTACCATTGATTCTTATTCACTTTTTTAGAACGCCTCTCTATATTTATTCTCTTCCTTGTCTTCCAACATGGAAAGATAACTCTGATACCTACTAGCTGCGATATAATGTTCCTCCACTGCCTTGATGACAGCACACCCCGGCTCATGGGTATGGGTACAATTGGAGAAACGGCAGCCCTCTGAGAAATGGAAGATTTCCTTGAAGTAGCTGGTCAGCTCCTCCTTTTCAATGTCAAAGGTACCAAAACCCTTGATACCCGGAGTATCTATCAGATAGCCTCCATCCGGCAAGTCTATCATCTCGCTGAAGGTGGTGGTGTGCATACCGGAATTGTGGGCTTCGCTGATCTCTGCTGTACGCTGAGCCGCATGAGGTACCAACTGGTTGATTAGCGTTGACTTGCCCACGCCACTATTGCCACTTAGGAGAGACACCTTATCCTTGATGAGCGGACGAAGTTGCTCCACTCCCTCGCCATTGGCAGCGGAAATCTCCACACACTGATAGCCAATGGTCTCGTAGAGCTTGCACATCATCTTCTCGTAATGGAGTTCTTCCTCGGTGAGAAGGTCACGCTTGTTGAACACCAGGATAACGGGAACACGATAAGCCTCGGCACCTGCCAAGAACCTATCGATGAAAGTAGTGGAAGTCTGAGGATAATTGACGGTCACCAACAGCAATGCCTGGTCGAGATTGGCAGCCAGGATATGGCTCTGCTTGCTCAGGTTGGGCGATTTGCGAATGATATAATTGCGTCTATCCTCAATAGAAGAGATAAAGGCGGTACCTTCCTGATTGGTGATCAATTCCACACGGTCGCCCACAGCCACAGGATTGGTGCTGCGGATGCCCTTCAATCGGAAGTTACCCTTGATTTTGCTTTCAATCAGCTGGCCATCGTCAGTCTTGACGGTGTACCAGCTTCCTGTATTCTTGATGACTAGTCCTTTCATCGGCACGTTGCAAAAGGCCTTAGACGGTCATGATTTCCTTTTCCTTGTCATCCATCAGAGCCTCAAGCTTCTTGATGTACTTGTCGTGCAACTTCTGCAAGTCGTTCTCTGCATCTTTCTCCAAGTCCTCAGAGAGACCGTCCTTGATAGCCTTCTTCAACTTGTCCTTTACCTCGCCACGTACGTTGCGCACCTCTACCTTAGCCTTCTCAGCAATCTTGCCGCACTGCTTAACGAGCTCCTTACGGCGCTCACCAGTAGGCTGAGGGATGCCAAGGCGAACGATCTCGCCATTGTTCTCTGGAGTGATACCCACGCCACTGTCCATGATGGCCTTCTCGATGTCCTTGATAGCCTTCTTGTCCCAAGGGCGGATGGCGATGGTACGAGCATCAGGGGTAGTGATATTAGCCACCTGGTTCAGAGGTACCATGCTACCATAGCTATTGACTCTTACACCATCGAGGATAGCCACATTGGCACGTCCTGCACGAATATGAGAGAGCTCCTCTGCGAGATACATTGCTGCCATCTCCATGCGCTCCTCTGCTGCACTCAAAGTTTCTTTTACGTCTATCATAATTGTTGTTTTTATTATTTCTTAGGTGAATATTATTCCTTTGTCCTTAGTTTTACGCCACAAAAATAGGCAAATAATATGGATTAGCCAAATTTACGGCGAACTAATTGGTGTTTTGGGCGTTTATTTGTCCATTTCCAATCGTTTCAACTCCTCCCCCACATAGTTGGTAAGCTCCACAAACTGCGAGATGGTGAGTTGTTCTGGTCGCTTGGTCATGATGTCGGTCGTGAAGAAATCCTCACGTGGCTTGACACCTGGGAACATCTGCTTCAAGCTTACTCGGAGCATCTTGCGGCGCTGATTGAAGACGGTCTTCACCAATCGCTTGAAGAGACGCTCGTCACATCCCAACTCCTTCACATCGTTGCGGGTCATTCGGATGACGGCACTCTTCACCTTTGGTGGTGGATTGAATACGCCCTCATCCACCGTGAAGAGATACTCCACGTCGTACCAAGCCTGGATGAGCACACTCAGGATGCCGTAAGCCTTGTTGCCCGGCTCCGAGGCGATGCGAAGTGCCACCTCACGCTGTATCATACCCGTACAGCAAGGTATCAACTCCTTGTAGTCGAGCATCTTGAAAAAGATCTGAGAGGAAATGTCGTAGGGATAATTGCCCGTGAGCACAAACTGCTTGCCATCGAATATCTTGTTCAAGTCCATTCGCAAGAAGTCCTCACCGATGATGTTGTCCTTGAGCGTAGGGAAGTTCTCGTGCAAGTAAGCCACCGACTCGGAGTCGATTTCCACAGCCTTCACCGGACGAGGTTTCTCCACAAGATACTGGGTGAGCACACCCATACCTGGACCAATCTCCAAGACAGGGATGTCGGGACAAGCATCCACCGTGTCGGCGATGCGCTTGGCGATATTGAGGTCAGTCAAGAAGTGCTGACCGAGGTTTTTCTTTGGTTTAACTGCCTTCATTATGTTTGTTTAATATCCTTTATGCTGATTAATTCTGCAAATATACGGCTTTTTTCCGAGATTTGCATAGCCTAGGTGGTTAAATTATCAACTTTTCACATAAAATCTTACGATATTGCGGATAAAAATATTACCTTTGCACTTACTATGGATATAAAGAAGACGATAAACAATATACTTAATGTGGTATGGTCGCTCCTGCTGGGAGGTGCCATACTCTACTGGATGTACCGTGGATTCGACTTCAAGCAGGTGGAAGACGTACTGGTTCACAAGATGGACTGGACGTGGATGCTTCTATCCTTCCCCTTTGGCATCCTTGCACAGATGTTTCGTGGCTGGAGATGGAAGCAGACTCTCAATCCGCTCGATGAGCATCCTCGTTCGAGCGTCAGCATCAACTCCATTTTCCTCTCTTACGCCTTGAGCCTCGTTGTGCCTCGCATCGGCGAATTCGCCAGATGTGGCGTATTGAAGCGATGGGATAGCATCTCCTTCCCGAAGGCCTTGGGCACTGTGGTGACAGAGCGCGTCATCGACTCCCTATTGGTGCTCATCATCGCCATCGTCGTGTTCCTCCTGCAGATTCCAGTGTTCCTCAACTTCTTCGCCAAGACCGGCACGAGTGTTGACAGCATCCTCCACCAGTTTACTGCCACGGGCTACATTGTCACTGCCATCTGTGGCGTTGCCGTGCTCATCTTGCTCCACTTCTTACTCAAGAAGTTGGCTATATATAATAAGGTGAAAGCCACCCTGCATGGTTTGTGGGAAGGAGTCATCTCCCTGAAGGATGTCAAGAACGTACCGCTCTTCATCGCATTCACGATAGGAATCTGGCTGAGCTACTTCCTGCACTACTATCTCACATTCCAATGCTTTGAGTCAACGAGCCACCTAAACCTAATGTGTGGTCTTGTAACCTTCATCGTGGGAAGCATCGCCGTCATCGTGCCAACCCCTAATGGTGCTGGTCCTTGGCATTTCGCAGTGAAGACGATGCTGATATTGTACGGCATCCAATCGACCGATGCCCTCTTCTTCGTTCTCATCGTCCACTCCGTGCAGACCCTCCTCGTTATCCTATTGGGCATCTATGCCTGGATATCCTTGGCATTCACGAAAAAAGTGAAGAGTGAAGAAAATTCAAATGCATCAATGGCGCAAGCATAATTATTAATTATAAATTATTCATTATAAATTAAATATTGACTATGGCTGAAATCAAGAATCTAAATCCAGTGGAAATCTGGCGTAACTTTGACAAACTGACTCAAGTTCCTCGTCCATCCGGACATTTGGAGAAAATACAAGCTTACTTGCTCGACTGGGCAAAGGAAGCTGGCGTAGAGGCTTTCCAAGACCCAGCAGGTAACATCGTGATGCGCAAGCCTGCTACCCCAGGCATGGAGAACCGCAAGGGGGTTATCCTTCAGGCTCACATGGACATGGTGCCTCAGAAGGCTAAAGACAGCAAGCATAATTTCGAGACAGACCCTATCGAGACCATTATCGATGGCGACTGGGTACGTGCCAACCGCACTACTCTCGGTAGCGATGACGGACTCGGCGTGGCTACTATCATGGCTGTCATGGAGTCTAAGGACTTGCAGCACGGACCTGTGGAAGGCCTGATCACCCGTGATGAGGAAACGGGTATGTATGGCGCCAACGAATTGCCTGAGGGCGAATTGAACGGCGACATTCTCCTCAACCTCGATACTGAGATTTGGGGCGAGTTTGTAATCGGTAGCGCTGGCGGTATCGACATCACTGCCACACTCGACTACAAAGAAGTAGAGACCGACAAGGATGATGCAGCCGTAAAGGTAACCTTGAAGGGATTGAAGGGTGGTCACTCTGGTATCGAAATCAACGAGGGGCGCGCCAACGCCAACAAGTGTATGGTTCGCTTCGTTCGTGAGGCCATCGCCGAGTTGGGCGCTCGCCTTGCATCATGGCAAGGTGGTAACATGCGCAACGCCATCCCATTCGAGGCAGAAGTAGTTTTGACATTGCCAAAGGAAAACGTCGAGGCACTCAACGACTTGCTTGCCGACTGGAAGGAAGAGTTCCAGGAGGAATTCAAGGGTATCGAGGACATTGAGAAGATTGAGTTCTTCGCCGAGGCAGTTGACACTCCTAAGACAGAGGTTCCAGAAGAGATACAAGACAATCTCGTAGATGCCATCTACGCTTGTCACGATGGCGTATTGCGTATGGCTCCATCTATGCCTGACATCGTGGAGACCTCATCCAACCTCGCCATCATCGAAATCGGCGAAGGAAAGGCTGCCATCAAGATATTGGCTCGCTCTTCTCACGATGGCTACAAGGAGTATATCGCTACCATGTTTGAGAGTTGCTTCTCTATGGCTGGCATGAAGGTAGAGTTCAGCGGCAGCTACGGCGGTTGGAACCCTAACCCAGAGAGCAACATCTTGGAGCACGTGCTCAAGGTATATAAGGAGCAGAACGGCGTCGATGGAAAGGTTCAGGCAGTACACGCTGGCTTGGAGTGTTCCATCATCTTGGGCAAGTACCCAAATCTCGACGTGGTATCATTCGGTCCTACATTGCTCAGTCCTCATACCCAGAACGAGCGTTGCCAAATCAGCTGCGTAGCACCTTTCTGGAACTTGATGAAGCAGTTGCTCACCGAGATTCCAGAGAAATAACAACGACCATCTAGAAAGCGAGCGAGAAAGGGCTATCAGTATCCCAAATCTCGCAAAGCAATGTTAAGATTCCAATAAAATTGAAGCCGAGGAAGAAATTTCTCGGCTTTAATTTTGCCTTTTCGGTTTATTTTAGTTACCTTTGCAGCCGAAATCGCAAGATTGTCGTCTTTCGAGACACTTTCTTGCACATGTTTAATTAAATATCATTCAAAATGGACGATTATCACGCGGACAATAACAACGAATTGTAGGCGTGGAGATTCAGCAAGGCCGCAACCCTTCGAGGCGAGGTCACCCCAATGCTCATCTCCATACCCTTAACTTTTATTTTTGTGGAGATAAGCAACAATGAGAACATACTGGAACATTGAGAACAACCTGAAGGCTATCAACGAATGGCAGCCTAACTGCTGGATACAAGTAACTTGTCCAACCGATGAAGACCAGC
>ERZ1034687.39-NODE-39-length-73064-cov-22.497582_pt1 | contig 73064 bp, 73 predicted proteins | sample MGYA00520704_ERZ1034687 | MGnify/ENA primary metagenome ERZ1034687 (study PRJEB33766, sample SAMN09781762) | gut metagenome | biome: gut microbiome | host: Homo sapiens | place: Madagascar | study: EMG produced TPA metagenomics assembly of the PRJNA485056 data set... | reverse complement strand
ATATAAAAATATATTATTAACATTTCTTTACTTTTCTGCTCCTTCACAGGAGAAAAGAAGAGGGGTGCGGAAAATCGGACTGTCAGTGTCAGTGTCAGCGAAGCGTCACATAAAAGCGAGGTCGTGAGAAACTATGACTTCGGAAGAAGAAAACTAAATTTGCGCGCGCCGAAAACTATGGATTTCCGTAGGGTAAACTTACTGAACGCATTTTTGCTGAAAATCGCCAGTTTACGCATACCGAAATTTGGCGGCTTCAAAAAATAGTCGTAACTTTGCAAACAGATAAATGATTAAAGGAGTTAAGGAGTTAAGGAGTTAAGGAGTTAAGAAGTTAAGAAGTTAAGACAACAGTCTTATTGCTTGAAATCAAACATTAAAACATTGCCCACAAAGGCATTTGTCTTAACTCCTCAGCGACCGCAGGGAGCGATAACTCCTTAACTCCCTTAACTCCCTCTTAAATAACCATTAACCATTAAAACACATTACAACTATGGCAAACAACACAAAAGGAACATTGAAGTATCGTAAGGTAAAGCGCATTCCACCCCTGGGTGAAAACGCTGGTAAGGAAAAGTGGTACGCCACGGTGGTAACCGACCGAGAGTTGTCGTTCGAAGACTTCGTCAACCACATCTCCGACCACGGCTCGCCCTACTCACGAGGCTGTATCAACGGTGTGCTCACCGATGCACTCGACTGCCTGCAGGAGCTCATCCTCGACGGCAAGAGCGTACGACTCGGCGACCTGGGACTCTTCTCCATCGGCATGGCTTCGAAGGCCGAAGAGACTGCCAAGGACGTGAGCGCTCAGAGCATCAAGAAGGTGCACCTCATCGTGCGCAACACCCGCACATGGAGCAACTCGGAACTCAGCAAGAAGTGCAAGCTCAAGGAGTACGACGCCTTCGGCACTGACGGCACTCAGACCAACTCGCCCGGCTCTGGCGACAACGGAGGCGCAGGCGGCTCCGGCACCACTGGCGGCACCACCCCCGGAGGCACAGGCAATCCAGGAGGCTCTGAAAGCACCGGAGGCGGCGACGGCGAATAGGCATCCTGACTCCTGAGCATCGCCAAGGGGAGTTGCCCGAAAACTCCCCTATCGAGAATCATTCACCGAAACACAGAACCCTTAAACATCTATCACTATGAAAAAGGACACTTGGAAAACCCTCATTCAGATCGCCATCAGCATCTTGACTGCTATTGCCACCACGCTCGGCATCACCAGCTGCACCCTGGCGTAGGCCTTACGCCACGCCTGGCTGGCATCTCAGAACGCCCCTCTCATCCTCTCTTCGCCCAAAGCCCGCGAGCCCCTCAAAGCAGGGAGCCGCGGGCTTTTCGCTTTGGCATACTGAAAAAAAGAGGAAAACATTTGGCGGTTTGAGGGATTCCTTGTATTTTTGCAATGGTTTATCAAAAAAGAAATAAGGCTTATGTGCAAATATGAAGAAATAGAAGGCTGGCGTCTGTCGAACGGAAAGACCATCAGGGAGATCAACAATGCCGTGCACGATGAGGTGGAACGCATCTACTTAGAGGCGTGGTCGAAAGGCATCTCTGTGCCATATTTCGAGGGCGGCAAGACCTTTCTTGCCAATCCCGACGGAAGCGACGATGAAGCTTCCTTAGATTTCAATACACGCCAATACACCATCATCCGACAAGTTGCTGCACCAGGTAAAGGAAAAATGTCCTACTTGCTGCAAGCTTAGTTCCGTTTGCATTTATACAGATAATAAATTCAAGTTTCGCAAGTTAGCCCCACACGCCCTGAACCAACGGTCACCGGCGCGTAGCGGAAAGGTAAAGGGCAGAAGCTCTTAGCCCAGGGAGGGCACTGAAAAAGTCCCCATTTTTAAGGACAAAACGGAAAAATGTTACGATTTATAACTTCTCTTTCTACAAATCGCCTTAATAAGGCTGTATTTAACAGAAAAAGAAGGATAAAACTACGATTTATCCGTCATTAACTTTCAATCTGAAAGTGGATTTTACTTTTTCAGTGCCCTCCCAGGGCAACGCCCTGGGTTGTTTTGGGCACAAATCTGTCGCCCTGTAAGGGCAAAAGCTTTAAAAATCAAGGCAATACATAAAGCTTTTGCCCTTACAGGGCGCCTTGCCGATTGCCATTATACCCAGGGCGTTGCCCTGGGCTAAGAGCTTCTGCCCCTTCAGGGCGTGCTGCGTAATTCCATCCGTACAGGTCGAACTTATTTGAACCTTTGAGTCAAAGGAGTTAAGACAATAGCCTTATTGCTTGTAATCAAGTCCACAAAGCTGTTGTCTTAACTCTCTCACTCCGTCACTCCTCAGAGCATCATGGGAACTGTGGATAGTCGTCGAAGCGGGGCTTGCGCTTCTCGAGGAAGGCCTTGCCGCCCTCCTGCGCCTCGTCCATGGTGTAATAGAGCATGGTGGCATCGCCTGCCAGCTCCTGGATGCCAGCCTGTCCGTCGAGCTCGGCATTGAGTCCTGCCTTGATCATGCGCAGTGCCAAGGGCGAGCGTTCCATCATGATCTCGGCCCACTCCACGCAGGTGTCCTCCAGCTCGGCGAGGGGCACCACCTTGTTGACCATGCCCATCTCCTCGGCCTCACGGGCGCTGTACTGTCGGCACAGGAACCATATCTCGCGGGCCTTCTTCTGTCCCACCATGCGTGCCAGGTAAGAGGCACCGAAGCCTGCGTCGAAGCTTCCCACCTTGGGACCCGTCTGTCCGAAGATGGCATTCTCGGAGGCGATGGTGAGGTCGCACATCACGTGGAGCACATGGCCGCCACCGATGGCATAGCCGTTCACCATGGCGATGACGGGCTTGGGCAGACGGCGTATCTGCATCTGCACGTCGAGCACATTGAGGCGTGGCACTCCGTCGGTTCCCACGTATCCTCCGCGTCCCTTGACGTGCATGTCGCCTCCGGCACAGAAGGCCTTGTCGCCGGCACCGGTGAGGATGACTACTCGTATGTCCTGACTCTCACGGCAATAGCTGAAGGCCTGCGACATCTCCCATGTGGTGAGGGGTGTGAAGGCATTGCGATAACGCTCTCGGTTGATGGTTATCTTGGCTATGTGATGATACTCTTCGAAGATGATTTCCTTGAAATCAAATCCTTCTATTTTTTTCCATTCTCTCATATCGTTGTATTTATGTATTATGTTTAACTCCCGAAAAATCCCTTCACGGCCTCGTTGTCGGCATCGATGTCGGTGAACACCTCCATGAGCATGGGGCGGTCGGACTCGGTATGGATGAGCCAGTCGATGCCCTGTCGTAGGGACGCCATGTCGTCGGCATTCTGATAAGCCACTCCGTGAGCCTGACAGAGGTGACAGGCCGAGGTGACGTGCTCTGCCATCACCAAGCGCTCGCGGGCGGCACTCTCCTTCAGTCCCTCAAACTTGCCGAAGATGGCACCTCCGCCATTGTTGAGCAGGAGGATGCGCAGACTGCCGTTGATATTGCGGTTCCAGAGGGCGTTCTGGTCGTAGAAGAAGCTCAGGTCGCCCAGCACGCAGAACACCTTCTGCTGACTCTTGGCGTCGGGATGATGCTGTTCGGAGAGCACCACCGACAGGCCTGCTGCCGCAGAGAGCGTGCCCTCGATGCCGTTGACGCCACGACAGCAATGCACATACTGGCAGGCGTAGATGCCCGCCAGGCGGATGGGCATGCTGTTGCCATAGAAGAGACGGCACTCGCTCGTGTCGCCCAGCACGGAGTGGGCAAGATACTCCTGATGGAAGTATTTCACTGCCGCCATGCTGCTGTAGGGCGGCTCATAGTCGTAGGCGTGCCGCTTGGCCGCACGCAGAGCCCAGAACCACCGGTCCTTGAAGTCGTCGACATCGGCACTGTAGGCCTGGTCGTAATCGGTCATGGCAGAGGCCAGCTGGTCGGGGTCGCACTGGAAGATGCGGTCTATGTGCATGAAGGTGTCCACCATCTCGCCGTCCTTGCTCACCCGCCACACCTTGGCTCCGCCTCCGCCCTGCTCCCTGCTGCGGGCTGCCCGTCGCAGGAACTGCTTGAGGCGCTTGCTCACCAGCGTGCCGCCCACATAGAGGATGAAGTCGGGCATAAGGTCCTCGACATCGTAGGTCGCCATGCGTCGCCGCATCACGGGCACCTCTATCTCTCCTTTCTCCAACCGGGCGAGCACCTCCTCGAAACTGCTTGCCAAGAGGTTGCTGGAGTAGTCGTGCGAGGCGGGGTCCTTGCTCGACGTGCCGAGAGCGGTGGGCTCGATGAGCGTCACTGCCCACGAGCTGATGTTCTTGATGCCATGGAGCGAGGTCGAGGGATAGTCCTGTCCCACGACGATCATCGGCCTGCGGGCGTTCAGAAAGTCGAGCAGGTCGCCATAGTGGAATCCGCCTCCGTAGAGACCGGTCCTCACATAGTCCACCCAGTGGGTATGGGGGAGCTCCTTCTGGGTGAACTCGTAGAGGGGTTCGGCGATGTGTATGTTGATGTGCACGGGGCCCGACTTGCGGTGCACGCAGTCGATGACGGCCTCGTGGGCCTGTCGCTCGCAATACCATGCCTGCTCGTCGTGCATCTGGGCAGAGGCAGGGTGGTCTAATATATAAGGTGTAATCATCGGCAGGTCGACACTCCTGTTCACCATCTGTCCGAAGACGTGGGCTTGCGGAAGGGTCTGCCCGTCCTGCTGACCTATCCACGCCTCGGGGCGGTCGGCAGAGATGACGATGATGGGCAACTTCTGATAGTAGGCTTCGGCGACGGCGGGATAGACATTGAGCAGGGCTGAGCCCGAGGTGACGCACACCGCCACGGGGTCGGGACTATAGCCCAGCGAGCCTGCCATCGACATGCCCAAGGCCATGAAACCGGCACTGCGCTCGTCGGTGACGGGATAGCACGTGATGCCCTCCGCCTCGTTGAAATTGTGAACCAAGGGGGCGTTCCTGCTTCCGGGACACACCACCACTCGCCTTACACCATGGCTCTTGAGCACACTGGTCAGGATATTGACATTCTCGATATTGCTATACATTTTTTTATGAATGTTTAATTCAAGTTTCGCAAGTAAGCCCCACACGCCCTGAACCAACGGTCACCGGCGCGTAGCGGAAAGGTAAAGGGCAGAAGCTCTTAGCCCAGGGCAACGCCCTGGGTTGTTTGGGGCGGTAACCTGTCGCCCTGTAAGGGCAAAAGCTTTAAAACTCCAGGCAATATATAAAGCTGTTGCCCTTACAGGGCGCATTGCTGATTGCCATTATACCCAGGGCGTTGCCCTGGGCTAAGAGCTTCTGCCCCTTCAGGGCGTGCTGCTTAATGAATACACCCACAAAGCTGTTGTCTTAACTCCCTTAACTCCTTAACTCCTTTAACTCCTTTAACTCCTGAGTATTCTCCTTTAACTCCTGAGTATTCTCCCTTAACTCAAACCAGCTCCATCATGGTCTGCATCTTGGCCTCGGTCTCCCTCCACTCCTTCTCCATCTCGCTCTCCTTCAGGAGGCCGCCACCGGCATAGAGCTCGCAGATGCCGCCAGGCAGAAGACGCATACAGCGGAGCGACACGAAGAGATGGGTATCGGCACGGGGCGACAGCATGCCCACGAAACCACTGTAGTACCGACGGGGCTCGTGCTCATGACGCAGGATAAACCTGCGGGCTGGCTCCTTGGGAATGCCACACACGGCTGGCGTGGGATAGAGCGCTTCGAGCACATCGCCCAGCACGTCGGCACAGGGCAGACGGAAATGAATGTCGGTACGCAGATGACACAGATGGGCCGCCGTCATCGTGTAGGGACCCTGCAGACGATAGTCGTCGGAGAAGGTCCTGATGCACGCCTCGATATAATCGGTGACGTACTGCTGCTCCTCCTGGTCCTTCTGCGGCCACTCCAGGCCCTCTACAGCCTTCGTGGATAAGGGCGGGATGGTAGTAGCAGGCGCCTTCTGCGTGCCCGCTAACGACATGGTATGAAAGGCATTGCCGTTGCCATGGAGTAGGATTTCGGGCGTTGCCATCAGCCACATTCCCGAAGGCTCTGTATACACCAAAGCCACAAAGAGACGGGGATACAGGCGACAGGCCTTCTGGAAGAGTGCCTCTGCCGATAAACGGGTGTGCAGGGTGGACTTGCGTGCCAAGACTATCTTGCGAAACACGCCACGCTCCAACTGCCCGTGAAAACATTCATAGTCGCGGGCATAAGCCTCTGTGCAGGGCGATTTCTGCACTCGTCGTCCTCCCTTGGCATCATCAACGCACTGAGCTTCTGGCACAAAGTCACGCACTTCGTCGGGATGAATCAGCACCACGGGGCATTCGGCCGAAGGCTGGAAGGGCGCTATCACGAAGCCTTCCTTGCCATTGAGCTGAGCCACAGAGGAGAGGATTTCGGGCTCTCCCACGTGCTGCGCCACATAGGTGGCATGCTGCTCGCAGGGCAAACGATAATACGCAAAAGCCGTCATCTTTTTATTCTGCCTGTTTCTTGGGTTGGTCTTTCTTCGGAGTGATCACATAGTTGGTCACCTGCACGGTGCACACGGTCTCGCCCTGCGAGTTGCGTATGTCCACCTGCCATGTGTGCAGCACTCTTCCCTTGTGCACCAACTTGGCGTAAGCGGTAACGGTGTCGCCCTCGGATACGGCGATGACATGGGTGCCGCTCACGTTGATGCCCACAGCAATGCGTCCCGGACAGAGTGCCAGCGAGCCTATGCCCGCCACATTCTCGGCCAGCGCCAGCGAGGCGCCACCACTCAGGAATCCAAAGGGCTGGCGATTGCGCTCGTCGACCTTCATCGTCGCCATGATGGTATCGGGCTCGGGGGTAGAGATGAATTTCATACCCAGCGTCTTCGACAGTCCGTCGGTCTTACTTATCCTCTTTACTATTTCATCTATGTTCATTGTGCTGTTTTTTTAAGTATAATGCAAAATTAATAGAAATAAGAGATAAAACAAAATAAATAAGGTAATTTTATACTTTTATCTCACATTTACTCAACTTCCGCACATGAGGAAGTTCCTGTCTTTTTCAGACTTAACGAAGGGAAAACTCATCTATTTTGCATCGTTTGCACATTATTAATATATTAAAAAGCATAAAATACTACGTCAGTTAAAATTTTATTCGTATTTTTGCACCACGAATAATAAGATATATCTCAATAGAATATGAACATTTTAGAGTTGAGCGAACAGGAAATAGTTCGCAGACAGTGTCTTCAGACATTGCGAGAGATGGGCATCGACCCATACCCAGCAGCAGAGTTTCCAACCAATGCATTCAGCACAGACATCAAGGCTGAGTTCAAAGACGAGGACGAGCCACGCCAGGTAGTGATCGCAGGCCGTATGATGGGCCGACGCGTGATGGGCAAGGCAAGCTTCGCCGAGTTGCAGGATTCTAAGGGAAGAATACAGGTCTATATCGCCCGCGACGAAATCTGTCCTGACGAGAACAAGGACCTTTACAATACGGTATTCAAAAAATTGCTCGACATCGGTGACTTCATCGGTGTCAAGGGATTCGTCTTCCGCACACAGACAGGCGAGATCTCCGTTCACGCCAAGGAGCTGTGCCTGCTCTCCAAGAGCCTCAAGCCACTCCCTATCGTGAAGTACAAGGACGGCGTGGCATACGACAAGTTCGACGACCCTGAGCTGCGCTATCGCCAGCGCTATGTCGACCTCATCGTCAACGACGGCGTGAAGGACACCTTCCTGCAGCGTGCCACAGTATTGCGCACCCTGCGCAGTGTGCTTGACAACGCTGGTTATACAGAGGTGGAGACTCCTACCCTGCAGAGCATCGCAGGTGGTGCTTCGGCCCGCCCATTCATCACTCACTTCAATGCGCTCGACCAGGATATGTACATGCGTATCGCCACCGAGCTCTATCTGAAGCGACTCATCGTGGGTGGCTTCGAGGGCGTCTATGAGATCGGAAAGAACTTCCGCAACGAGGGTATGGACCGCAACCACAACCCTGAGTTCACCTGCATGGAGCTCTACGTACAGTACAAGGACTACAACTGGATGATGGCATTCACCGAGAAACTCTTAGAGACCATCTGTATCGCTGTCAACGGCAAGCCAGAGCGCGAGATCGACGGCAACATCGTAAGCTTCAAGGCTCCTTACCGCCGTCTGCCTATCCTCGACGCCATCAAGGAGAAGACCGGCTTCGACTGCAACGGAAAGACCGAGGAGGAAATACGCAACTTCTGCAAGGAGAAGGGCATGGACGTAGACGAGACCATGGGCAAGGGCAAGCTCATCGACGAGCTCTTCGGAGAGTTCTGCGAGGGAACCTTCATCCAGCCTACCTTTATCACCGACTACCCTGTGGAGATGTCGCCACTCACCAAGATGCACCGCTCTAAGCCAGGACTCACCGAGCGCTTCGAGCTGATGGTCAACGGCAAGGAGCTGGCCAACGCATACTCTGAGCTCAACGACCCTATCGACCAGGAAGAGCGCTTCATCGACCAGATGAAACTGGCCGACAAGGGCGACGACGAGGCGATGATCATCGACCAGGACTTCCTGCGCGCACTCCAGTATGGTATGCCTCCTACATCGGGCATCGGCATCGGTATCGACCGTCTCGTCATGCTCATGACGGGCAAGACATTCATCCAGGAGGTGCTCTTCTTCCCACAGATGAAACCCGAGAAGAAGATGCCTCAGAGCTCTATCAAGGAATGGGAAGAGATCGGCGTGCCAGAAGACTGGGCATACGTGCTCCGCAAGGCTGGCTTCAACCTCATCTCCGACATCCGCGACGAGAAGGCTCAGGGATTACAGCAGAAGATCGGCGAAATCAACAAGAAGTACAAACTCGGATACGAGAAGCCTTCTGTTGATGATATCCAGGGCTGGATTGATGCAGCAAACAAATAAAATTCAAGTTTTTGGGTTTCAAGAATTAGGGAATTGGAGATAATTCTGAAATTCTCTAATTCTTGAAAAAAACTTGAGAACATTAAACATTGAATAAAAAGGTGTATAATTGCGGTAAAATTGCGATAATTGGCGGAGGAAGCTGGGCAACAGCTATAGCCAAGATTGTGGTGGGACATACTCATCACATAGGTTGGTATATGCGTCGCGACGACCGCATCGAGGACTTCAAGCGACTGGGACACAACCCTGCCTATCTCATAGCAGCACGGTTCAATGTCGAAGAGATATTCTTCTCCTCAGACATCAACAAGATAGTGCAGAACTACGACACACTCGTGTTCGTAACACCATCGCCCTACCTGAAGAATCATCTCAAGAAACTCAAAACCCGGATTGACGACAAGTTCATCATCACGGCCATTAAGGGTATCGTGCCCGACGAAAACCTCGTATGCTCGGAATATTTCCATCAGGTGTACGACGTGCCCTATGAGAACCTCGCCTGCATCGGCGGACCGTCACATGCCGAGGAAGTGGCGCTCGAAAGACTCAGCTACCTCACCGTGGGATGCAGTGACACCGAGAAAGCCAAGGCCTTTGCCAACGACTGTCTGGCAAGCGAGTTTATCAAGACCAAGACCTCGAGCGACGTGATCGGCATCGAGTACTCTTCCGTGCTCAAAAACGTTTACGCCATTGCTGCCGGTATCTGTGGAGGACTGAAGTATGGCGACAACTTCCAGGCGGTGCTCATGTCGAACGCCGTGCAGGAGATGCACCGCTTCCTCACTTCCGTGCACCCCATCGAGCGAAGCATGTACGACTCGGTCTACCTCGGCGACCTGCTCGTGACGGGATACAGCAACTTCTCGCGCAACCGCACCTTCGGAACCATGATAGGCAAGGGTTACAGCGTGAAGAGTGCACAGGTAGAGATGGAGATGATTGCAGAGGGATATTTCGGCACCAAGTGCATGAAGGAAATCAATCGCCACATGCACGTCAACATGCCGATTCTCGATGCCGTATATAATATATTGTACGAGCGCATCAGCCCGCAAATCGAAATCAAACTATTAACAGATTCATTCAGATAAAAAAAATAAAATGAAAAGTATCAGCTTAAACATTACAAAGGCTGCTTCCTTCCTCGCAGAAGGTGCAGTAAAGGCTTACGAGCCTAAGGTAAAGGCCGCTCAGGAAGCTCTTGAGAACGGCACTTGTGAAGGTAACGACTTCTTGGGATGGTTGCATCTGCCATCTTCTATCACTCCTGAGTTCCTCGACGAGATTCAGGCTGTGGCCAACACCCTACGCGAAAAGTGCGAGGTGGTTGTTGTAGCAGGTATCGGTGGTAGCTACCTCGGTGCACGCGCCGTCATCGAAGGCCTCGGAAACTCTTTCGCATGGCTCGTAGCAGACAAGAAGAACCCTACCATCCTCTTCGCAGGAAACAACATCGGTGAGGACTACCTCTACGAGTTGACTACATACTTGAAGGACAAGAAATTTGGTGTCATCAACATCTCTAAGTCGGGTACCACTACCGAGACTGCCCTGGCTTTCCGCCTCTTGAAGAAGCAGTGCGAGGACCAGCGTGGCAAGGACGAGGCCAAGGATGTCATCGTGGCCGTTACCGACGCCAAGAAGGGTGCTGCACGCACTTGCGCTGACAAGGAGGGCTACAAGAGCTTCATCATCCCCGACAACGTGGGTGGTCGCTTCTCTGTACTGACTCCAGTAGGTTTGTTGCCTATCGCCGTGGCTGGTTTCGACGTAAAACAGCTCGTTGCAGGTGCTGTCGACATGGAGAAGGCTTGCGGCAAGGACGTGGCTTTCGACGAGAACCCTGCTGCCATCTATGCTGCCACACGTCAGGCACTCTACACACAGGCTGGCAAGAAGATCGAGATCGTATGCAACTTCCAGCCTAAGCTGCACTACTTCGCTGAGTGGTGGAAGCAGCTCTATGGCGAGAGCGAGGGCAAGGACCAGAAGGGTATCTTCCCTGCTGCCTGCGACTTCACTACCGACCTCCACTCTATGGGTCAGTGGATTCAGCAGGGCGAGCGCTCTATCTTCGAGACCGTCATCAGCGTTGAGACTCCTAACGAGAAACTGCTCTTCCCTCACGACGATGAGAACCTCGACGGCTTGAACTTCCTCGAGGGCAAGCGTGTGGACGAGGTGAACAAGATGGCTGAGCTCGGTACCCGTCTGGCTCACGTAGACGGTGGTGTGCCTAACATTCTGGTCAGCGTGCCTGAGTTGAACGCCTACTATCTCGGCCAGCTCATCTATTTCTTCGAGAAGGCTTGCGGCATCAGCGGTCTCCTGGAAGAGGTGAACCCATTCAACCAGCCTGGTGTTGAGGCATACAAGAAGAATATGTTCGCATTGCTCAACAAGCCTGGCTATGAGGCAGAGAGCAAAGCCATCCAGGAGCGTCTGGCTAACGAAAAATAATAGATGAAAGATATTATTTCAAAATACTTAAAAGACCACGGCTTTGGGGAGTTCAACCCTAAAGCCGTTCTTTTTGATATGGACGGTGTGCTGTACGACAGCATGCCCAATCATGCCGTGGCATGGCAGGAATCCATGAAGCAGTTCGACATCCACATGACGGCATCCGACGCCTATGCCACAGAGGGCGCTCGAGGCATAGACACCATTCAGATGATGGTGAAGAAGCAGAAAAGCATCGACATCTCGCTCGACGAGGCACAGAAGATGTACGACGTGAAGACCGAAATCTTCCACACCATGCCTACTGCACAGATCTTCCCCGGGGTAAAGGACATCATGCAGAAAATCAAGAATGCCGGTATGCAGGTGGGCGTGGTGACGGGAAGCGGACAACGACCGCTCATCCTGAGATTGCTTGACGACTTCGGCGACTTCCTCGACGAGTCGCACATCGTTACGGCATACGACGTGAAACGGGGCAAACCCAATCCCGACCCTTATCTCATGGGACTTCAGAAGGCAGGAAACCTGAAGCCCTGGCAGGGCATCGTGGTGGAGAATGCGCCCTTAGGCGTTCGTGCAGGTGTTGCTGCCAATATCTTCACCGTGGCCATCAACTCGGGACCTCTTCCCGACGAAGAACTCTCCCATCAAGGTTGCAACCTGCTCTATCACAAGATGACCGAGTTCTGCAATGATTTCGAATCACTGATTTCAATCCTATAGCGACTAAGCCCCCTTCGCTATAGGATTTTTTCTATCCGTCAAACCAAGAACAAGCGGTCTCTAAACATCTATTTCGGTTTCTTGCAGAACGTGGAGCAACTTAGAATAATCGGCTTTTGAGATGCGTCGCCCTCTGAGGCTTCTCACCTGAGGATAATCTTCAAAATAAGACTCCTGGGTGGTATACCACTGATGATGTCTCACCTCTCGAAGTGCCCGGATCTTTCGCTCTATCCCCGTGGCAAAACTCGGATTGACACGCGACAGGTAATATTTACCATCGTGCATTTCGATGGCCAACATCAAGTAAGTCTGCGGACCTCGCAAAGTCTGTTTAGCCTTTACCTGCTCACTCACCTTCCACCCCTTGGTAGAGGTCATGACCCTAATATCCCAACCATACTTCCGGTTCAGGTTGTCCATCATCCCACGAAACACGACACCATGCGAAGAGGTATCGCGAAGCCCCGTATAGGCTATGGCGTAATGTATCATCTCATGAAGCAACACACTCTTGGCCTGACGATCGGTCATGTCGTAATAGGTTGTCATCGATATCTTGAAATCGTAAAGACGCACCTTGCCCCACCTCGACACACGCTTAAACGCCATTTGTCCCAAACGGGTTCTGGCACGACTCAAAGCCATAACTGGCAATGGCAGTTGGGCGTCGAAATAGGAGCTGTTGAATGTTTCAAACCATCTCTCCATCCATTCCACGGTTACTATCATGATTCTTTTATTACTTTATTCAAGTTTCGCAAGTAAGCAGCACGCCCTGAAAGGGCAGAAGCTCTTAGCCCAGGGCAGCGCCCTGGGTAATTACGTCAGCAAACCTGTCGCCCTGTAAGGGCAAAAGCTTTAAAACTCCAGGCAATTTACAAAGCTTTTGCCCTTACAGGGCGCCTTGCTGATTGCCATTATACCCAGGGCGATGCCCTGGGCTAAGAGCTTTTGGGCCTTCAGCCCGTACTTGAACCACATGCGAAACTTCAGTTACTTTATTCCTTGTTGCTATGTCCGAAATGTCGGCACAAAGATACTACTTTTTCTGCATTTATACGAACCGAAGCCTAAAAGAATCGTTTCTGAAAAAGAATACAAAAGTACACCCGAATGGTTGCTCATCAAAAAAAACGCTTTTTGAGAGAAAAGGCCTACAAAACCCACCTATAGACAAGAAAAAACTACCAAACAGAAGAAAAATAAAGGGAAATATAAAAATAAATGCCAAAATATTTGGTGGAACAAAATAAAAGCAGTACCTTTGCAATCGCTTTTGAAAAGCAAGGGTGGTTACCAGAGTGGCCAAATGGGGCAGACTGTAAATCTGCTGGCTATGCCTTCGGTGGTTCGAATCCATCACCACCCACTTTTTCCCAACATAACTCGTGATAAAAGAGTCCGGATTTCCTACGAAATCTGGATTTTTTTGTTTATACGTCACTAATACCAAACCAACATTAAACAAACAGCCCCCGTTCATAAAAGATACGGGGGCTATCGGTTTACTTCAAACTGTCACGATACCATTTGTAGAGTTTCTCCACACCGTCTTCGATCTCCACCTTGTGGGTCCAACCCAGGGAGTGCAGCTTCTCTACATCAATGAGCTTACGGGGAGTTCCATCAGGCTTGCTGGCATCAAACTCTACGGTTCCCTCGAATCCTACGGCCTTGACCACCAGCTCGGACAACTCGCGGATGGTAAGCTCCTTGCCTGTACCCACATTGATGTGGCAATTACGTATCTCACCCAAAGAAGGAATGGCTCCACCACGTCCCTCAGAGTTGTTGCGGTCTACTGCTCCATCCACCTTGGCTCCATAGAATACCGAAGAATACTTCTCTATTCCGATAATATCGCTGAAGTCAACATTGAGCAGCACGTGCACGCTGGCATCAGCCATATCCTCGCTCCACAAGAACTCACGCAGAGGTGTTCCTGTTCCCCAGAGCACCACCTTGTTGTCGTAGATGCCATAGAACTCCAGAGCCTTGAGTATTCGCTCATGCGAGTTGTTGCCGTCCACGTTTCCCTCGCCTATGAGGGCACGGAGCTTGTCGGTGGGGTTAATGGGGCGCTTGTTCATATCCACCTCGATACTGTGCCAGTCGCCGTCGTGGATGAGCTTGGCAAGGTATATCTTGCGCATCATGGCTGGCATCACATGACTGTTCTCCAAGTGGAAGTTGTCATTGGGACCATAGAGGTTGGTAGGCATCACGGCGATATAGTTGGTGCCATACTGCAGATTGTAGCTTTCGCACATCTTCAGACCTGCTATCTTGGCAATGGCATATTCCTCGTTGGTATACTCGAGTGGCGAGGTGAGGAGCACGTCTTCCTTCATGGGCTGTGGTGCATCCTTGGGATAGATGCAGGTAGAACCCAGGAAGAGCAGCTTCTTCACGCCGTGCGAATAGGCATTGCTGATCACATTGCACTGCATCTTCATGTTCTGCATGATGAAGTCGGCACGATAGAGCGAGTTGGCCATGATACCTCCCACGAAGGCTGCTGCCAAGACCACTGCATCGGGCTTCTCCTCATCGAAGAACTTCTGTACGGCATACTGGTCTGTCAGGTCGAGTTCCTTGTGCGAACGGCCTACAAGATTGTGATAACCTCTCTTCTCGAGGTTGTTCCAGATTGCAGAACCCACCAGTCCGTGGTGTCCTGCAATATAAATCTTAGAATCTTTGCTTAATGACATATTTCTATTTTTATCAAGAATTTTCTTATCTCTATTTTTTATTTAGTCAAGAATTACAGGAATTAGAGATATACAAATATCCATATTTAAACCTGCATTAACAAAGAAAATTCTTATTTATTGAAGTTTCGCAAGTTTTGTGCCCCACACGCCCTGAAGGGGCAGAAGCTCTTAGCCCAGGGCATCGCCCTGGGCTATTTTGGGCGCAAACCTGTCGCCCTGTAAGGGCAAAAGCTTTAAAACTCCAGGCAATACATAAAGCTTTTGCCCTTACAGGGCGCCTTGCTGATTGCTATTATACCCAGGGCGATGCCCTGGGCTAGGAGCTTTTGGGCCTTCAGCCCGTACTTGAACCACATGCGAAACTTCAGTTATTTATCTTCAAAAAAGAGACACCAAATAGAACTCTGTAATTCTCTAATTCTTGAAAAATAAAACTCTTGATTATTTCACGATACCCTTCTCCAAGTACTCAGCCAGGTTGCAACGAACCTTCTGGCCGGCATCCTCGGCAGCAACCTTGGCCATATCGCTCTCTACCATAATCTTGACAAGGTCTTCGAAAGAAGTGGTGTTGGGATTCCAGTTGAGCTTGGCCTTTGCCTTGGTAGGATCGCCCCAGAGATTGACAACATCGGTAGGACGGTAGAAATCGGGAGACACCTCGACGAGAGTCTTGCCGATCAACTCCTCAGGACCTTCCACGCAGATACCCTTCTCGTTCTCTTCCTTGCCTTCCCACTTCAGCTCGATACCTACATAATGGAAAGCCAACTGGGCGAACTCACGAACAGAGTGCTGCTTGCCGGTGGCAATGACGAAGTCCTCAGGCTTCTCTGCCTGGAGGATGAGCCACATACACTCCACATAGTCCTTGGCATAACCCCAGTCGCGCAATGAATCGAGGTTGCCCAGATAGAGTATCTCCTGCTTACCCTGCTTGATGCGGGCTGCGGCAAGAGTGATCTTACGTGTCACGAAAGTCTCGCCACGGCGCTCACTCTCATGATTGAAGAGGATACCCGAACAGCAGAACATATTGTAAGCCTCACGATACTCCTTCACAATCCAGAAACCATACTGCTTGGCAACAGCATATGGCGAATAAGGATGGAATGGAGTATTCTCGTTCTGAGGAACCTCCTCCACCTTGCCATAGAGCTCGGAAGTGGAAGCCTGATACATACGGCAGGTATCTGTCAGTCCGCACTGGCGGATGGCCTCAAGGATGCGGAGCACACCTGTGGCGTCTACATCGGCAGTAAACTCAGGAGAGTCGAAGCTTACCTGTACGTGGCTCTGAGCAGCCAGGTTGTAAACCTCGGTAGGTTTCACCTTGTTCATCACCTGGATGATACTCATAGAGTCGCCGAGATCGGCATAGTGAAGATGGAAGTTGGGCTTGCCTTCCAAGTGGGCGATACGCTCACGATAGTCGACTGACGAACGGCGGATTGTGCCATGAACATCATAACCTTTCTCCAACAACAACTCTGCCAGGTAAGAACCGTCCTGGCCTGTGATACCCGTGATAAGGGCTACTTTCTTCTGTTCCATTTATTTCTTTTATTTAAGTTTCGGTTAAAAAAAAACACAGTACATATCTATAATGCTGCAAAAGTACGACTTTTTATGCAAATAATCAAGTTTTTGAGCCCGAAAATCTACTTTATTCGCCTACAGGTCTGTTGGTTCGCAGGTTTGCTCCTTGGGCCAGTTGACCAGAAACAGCTTGTCAGTGGCACGCGTGAAGGCTGTATAGAGCCAGTGAATATAGTCGGGAGTAAGCATATCGTCGGTCATATATCCCTGGTCCACATATACATGCGCCCATTGTCCACCCTGTGCCTTATGGCAGGTCACGGCATAGGCGTACTTGATTTGCAGGGCATTGAAATAAGCATCCTGGCGAATAGACTTCATGCGGTCGGCCTTCAATGGCACAAAGTGCTGATAGTCTTCCTCCACTTGCCTGAAGAGCTCCTCCTGCTGCTCGTGGGTAAGGGCCGGCGCCTCGCTCTGCAAGGTGTCGAGCATACCCGTCACCTGCATCTCGTAATCATCATAGTCGGGCAACTGCAACAGCAATGTGGCAAAGCGGAACCCATACAGCTCGATATAGTTGCTCACCCTCAACACCTTAGCCCTGTCGCCATTGGCAAGAAAGGCAGGAACAGCGCCGGCACTTCCCTCCCCGATCTCCTTCTTCTCCTTCTCCGTCCAGAAGTAGTTGTTCTTCACGATCATGAGCATATCGCCCGACGAGAGTTCCTCCTCACGGTCGAGCACCATGTTCCTGATACCATTATTATATATATTGGCGCGCTTGTTGCTTCGGGTGATGACCATCGTCTCGTCCATCCCCACATGATGATAACTGTCGCCAAGACTCTCCACCAGCTCTGCTCCCGGCATCATCACGATATCGGCAAAGCCCTTGAAGCGTATCAGCGGAAGTCCTGTCACAGCATCATGGGTTATCATCTGTCTGATGAGGGTGGCATTATAGAGGATGCCCGACGACTGACTCTGTCGCAACACCTCATTGAGGTCGCACTCGTAAACCTTCAGACCGTATCCCTCCATCACCGATGCGCTGAGGGCAGGCGACTCCTCCTCGCCCACAGGGGGCAACTGTGCCTTGTCGCCTATGAGCAACAGGCGGTCGTTATGTCCCTGATACACAAACTTCACCAGGTCGTCGAGCAGACATCCACTGCCGAAAGTTGTTCCCCCAAGCCCCATATTGGCTATCATCGAAGCCTCGTCCACCATGAAGAGCGTGTCGGTGTAAAGATTGTCGTTCAGACTGAACTGACCGTCAACACCGGCAAAAGCCTTCTCTCTGTAGATGCGGCGATGGATGGTATAGGCAGGAGCCCCACTGCCCAGCGAGAACACCTTGGCAGCCCTGCCCGTAGGGGCAAGGAGCATCACCTTCTGGCGTATCTGCAGCAGGGTACGCACGATGGCTCCCGAAAGCGAGGTCTTTCCCGTACCGGCACTGCCTCGCAATATCATCACTGCCTGAGGGTCGCGGTCGGTCAGAAAACTGACAAAAGTATCGAGTGCCTGCCCCTGCTCCTGCGTAGGAGCAAAGCCAAACTGTTGCAATATCTTATATTTTAGGGATTCGATGACCATAACTCAAAAAAAAATTGTATCTTTGCACCATGCAAAAGTAACAATACTTTTTGAAATGAGAAAGAAAATAAGCAACAATTCTATCCTGGCAGCCTGTGTGCTCGTGGTTTTGACGCTCTGCCTGCTGAGTGTATGGCAACCCATCCACTTCCAGAAGGAAAAGGAACAAAGGGAGACGGCCGTCAAGCAAAGGCTCATGAAGATAAGAACTGCCGAGGAGAACTACAAGAGGCGGCACGGAACCTACACCGGCGACTTCGCCACGCTTATCAAGGGGAAATGGCTCGACAGGGAAATGCAGTACATTCCCTTCTCTGACAACAAGAGATTCTCGCTCTCGGCAACTACCATCGTGACCAAGAACGGCAAACAGATACCGCTCATGGAATGTGGAGCCACCTACGAGGAATACTTGGATGGCCTCAACGAAGATGCCATACAGCAGGAAACCGACAATGCCAACATGGAAGGAAGGTTCCCAGGACTAAAAATTGGAGACATCACAACAAACAACGACAATGCAGGCAACTGGTAACAACAACACAACGAAACTTCTGCAGACACGGCTCACCATCCGTGCCGGCAAGAACAGCCTCAGCTTCTCGGTAGCAGAAGGCGAACGCCAAGTGACATACGAGCCCTATGCCATGAAGAGTGGCGTATCAATGGCAGCCAACCTAAGACAGGCTTTCAAGGAAAGCGAACTGCTGTTGCGTGGTTACAGAAAGGCACGCCTCTTCATCGACACCCCAGTCTTGCTCGTCCCTGTCGACGAGTTCGACGAGAAACAGAAAGATACTTTCTATCAGTACAGCTTCGAGGAGCACGAGAGCGACATCATCATGCACAGAGTACAGCCTCAGCTCAACGCCGTGGCTCTCTTCCCTCTCAACAAAGACTTGAGAACGGTGATGGAGGACAACTTTGCCGACGTGCGTTTCACTCCTGTGCTGCAACCCGTATGGAACCATCTGCACCAGCGCAGCTTCGTGGGCATACAGAAGAAGCTGTTCGCCTATTTCCACGACGGCAAACTCGACATCTTCTGCTTCGACAAGAACCGCTTCAAGTTCTTCAACTCCTATGCCACCACACATGCCAAGGACGCCATCTACTTCATCCTATATGTATGGAAACTGCTCGGTATGGACCAGAAGAAAGACGAGCTGCACGTTGTGGGCGATGTGCCGGACAAGGACTGGTTCATCCACAACACCAAGCTCTACATTCAGAAGACTTACCTTCTCAACCCTGCTGCCGAATTCAACCGGGCACCGCTTACCGAAATCAAGAACATACCTTTCGATCTGCAGGCGCTCTATCTCAGCAAGTAGGAAAGCCCTCCCTGAGGGATAGCCTTACTCAAACCATACATCAACCAACATCACACTCAACAAAAGAATGCGCATCATAACAGGACAATATAAAGGAAGACATTTTGATATTCCACGTACCTTCAAGGCACGTCCTACCACCGATTTTGCCAAAGAGAATATCTTCAACGTACTGCAAGGATACATCGACTTCGAGGATGCTGTCGCCCTTGACCTCTTCGCAGGCACAGGCAGCATTTCGCTCGAACTGGTTTCACGAGGCTGTAACCGGGTAGTAAGCGTCGAGGCCGACAGAGACCATGCCAACTTCATACGCCAGTGCTTCAAGAAGTTGGGCGATGAGAGCGACCTGCTCATCCGTGGCGACGTGTTCCGCTTCCTGAAGAGCTGTCATCAGAAGTTCGACTTCATCTTCGCCGACCCTCCTTATGCACTCAAGGAACTGCCCGAGATACCCCGGCTCATCCTCGAAGGCGACCTGCTCAACGAGGGAGGCATCTTCGTCTTCGAACATGGCAAGAACTACGACTTCTCCGACCATCCCCGCTTCCTGGAACACAGAAGCTATGGCAGTGTCAACTTCTCTATCTTCAGATAATCATCTAAAGCAGTGGTGACAAGAGCCTTACTGTCGACTCGAAGAGGCGCTTCAGGAAGGGACGCTTGATGTAATAAGTCACAGCATCGGTCAACTGACAGTGCGCCTCATCTTCCAGAAAAATGTTCTTGATTCGCAAAGCCATGTCTGTGTCGAAGAAGAAGGCATTGGCCTCAAAGTTGTTCTCAAAACTGCGGAAGTCAATGTTTGTACTTCCACACGAGCATATCTTGTCGTCGCTCACCAACAGTTTGCTGTGGTTGAATCCCGCCTCATACAAATACACTTTCACTCCTGCCTCTATGGCTTCCATCATGTATGACCGCGAAGCCCACTCCACCAGCCGTGCATCGCTGTGACGAGGCACCATGAGTCTGACATCCACGCCAGCCAAAGCTGCCGTTCGCATGGCAAAGAGCACGGGTTCGGTAGGAAGAAAATAAGGGGTTTCGAGATACACATAGTGCTGCGCCTGCAACAGGATGCGCACATATCCCTGCATGATGTCGGGCCACGGACTGATAGGGCTGCTGGTCACCACCTGCACCAGACAGTTGTTGCGGATAGCAGCATCGACAGGTGGATAATAACGACGGTCGGTGATGAGCGTGCGGTCTACGAAATACCAGTCTACTAAGAAAGCACGCTGTATGGCATAAACGCCACCTCCCTCTATGCGCAGATGCGTGTCGCGCCAGACTCTTCCGCCTCTTCCCTTCACATAGCGAAGGGCCAAGTTCATACCTCCTATGAATCCCACCTTGCCGTCTACCACACACAACTTGCGGTGGTTGCGATAGTTCACCTTGCTGGTAAAGGCAGGAAACCGTACCGGCATAAAGGCATGAACATCTATTCCGGCATCGCGCATACGCTCAAAGAAGGAATCGCTGACGCGCCAACAGCCCACATCATCATATATCAGACGTACCTCCACACCCTGTCTGGCCTTGTCTGCCAAAGCATCGGCTATCAGATTTCCCAAGGGGTCGTCCTCTATGATATAGGTATCTATATGGATGTGCTTCTCCGCCCTGCCGATGGCTTGCAGCAGACTGAACACAAAACCATAGCCATCGGTATAAATCTCCACCTGATTGTCTTTGAAAGGGAGCGCCCAGTTCTGGTTGGCAAAGAGTCTCATCAGGGGCTGGCTGTCGGCAGGCAGATGCAGGTTCTCCTGCTCAGCAAACTCCAGCATCGAGCGCTTGGTGAGCTGGTCCATGGAACGGTTGCTGATGAGTCGCTGCTTACGGATGTCCTGCCCGAAGAACACATAGAGCACGATGCCGAGAAAGGGCATAAAGAGCAGCACCATAATCCAGGCTATGGTCTTCGCCGGCTGTTTATTATCCATCAGGACCGCCACAACGGTGGGGATGGTAAGCAGCGCATATACTAATAAATATATCCAGTGGAAATATATCATATCATTGAAGTTTGACATGTACGGAAGTTATAGAAGTCAACTTCCCTTTCTGCACTTCACATCATCGTTAGTTAAAGATGAAGTTGGCTTGTGCCGCCAGCAGACTGTTCATCTGCTTCAACTTGGTGAACTCTGCAATCAGTTCCATGTTGTTGGGGTTCTGCACGAACTGCTGTCTCACCTCTACCAGGCGCTGGGCGATGTAATGAGTACGGAAACTCAGCATGTCCTTAAACACCATCTGCCTGAGCTTTTCGGGGTTCAACTTGAGTTGCAGGCTGGCTGTCGACACCTCCTGTTCGCCCGTCATCATGCCCGCCAGCCGACTCACGACAGGGTCGGGATGATTGGCAAAGTAGGTCTCTGCCTTGAAGTCCTCGTCACCTATATGTTCCACAGCCTCGTGCAACACCTTATTATATATAGGGTTGTGAAACTCGAAACCATCGCCCTGCATATCGAGCATGATGTATTGTGCCACGGGCAACTCCACATCCTGCTGCTCAGAGTCTTTCACGGTGATGAGTTCCTCGCCATGATGAATCACGATCTGTATGATGAGGTCTTCCACCTCGCGCAGTTTAGCCTCGGGAGTCGTTCCTCCCATCTGCAGTCCCGTCTGCGCCGCCTGCTGCACCACCTGGTCGCGCAGACCTGCCGCCCGTCTTTCTTCCTTCACCTGTTCGCTGAGACCGTTGCGCACAAAGTTGTTGAGCGCATTCACGATGATGGCCTCGCTCACGCCCAGTCGGTGCGAGCAGTCGGTGATGTAGGAGGCACGCGTTATCTGGTTCTTTATCTTCGAGATGCTCTCCACGATCGAGTTGATGGCCTCGCTTCGCTTCACTGGGTCGGTAACGCCCTTGAGCATCAGATGGGTCTTGAATTGTATGAAGTCTGTCTGGTTTTCCTCGATATACTTTCTGAAGTCGCTCGCCGTATGACTGCGTGCGAAACTGTCGGGGTCATTGCCGTCGGGCAGCAGGAGCACCTTCACGTTCATCTCTTCCTCCAAAAGCATGTCGGTACCTCTCAGGGCAGCATGCACACCGGCCGCATCGCCATCATAGAGCAACACGATATTGTTGGTGAAACGGTGCAGGAGCCTTATCTGGTGCACACTGAGTGCCGTTCCCGAGTTGGCCACCACATTCTCTATACCGCATTGGTGCATGGAGATGACGTCGGTGTAGCCCTCCACCATGTACACACAGTTTTCCTTGGCAATGGCTTTCTTGGCCTGATAGAGTCCATAGAGCTCCCGTTCTTTATGATAGATATCGCTGTCGGGCGAGTTGACATACTTCTGGTTGACACCTTTCGTACGGCTGTCGAGCACACGACCTCCGAAAGCCACCACCTTGCCGCTCACGCTGAACCAGGGGAAGATGGCTCGTCCCGAGAATCGGTCGAGATACTTGTCTTCTCCGCTCTTGTTGGATGCCTCGTCCTTGTCCACCTTGAAGCAGAGGCCCGTTGCCACCAGATACTTGGGGTTATAGCCTTTCTTGATAGCCTCGTCATACAAGGCCGTCCTACTGTTGGGATCAAACCCCAGCCTGAACTTGCGGATGATGTCATCACGGAATCCACGGCTGCGGAAGTACTGCATACCGATGGCTCGTCCGTCCACATCGTTCTGCAGGATGTCCTCGAAGTATTTCGATGCCCATTCGTTGACGATGAACATCGACTCCCGCTCGCTCTCCTTCTCCTTCTCCTCGCTTGTCAGTTCCCGCTCCTTGATCTCGATGTGATATTTGTTGGCCAACCAGCGCAGCGCATCGGGATAGGTCATCTGTTCCAGCTCCATCAGGAAGTTGATGGCGTTGCCTCCCTTTCCACAGGTGAAACAATGACAGATGCCGCGTGCGGGCGAGACAGAGAAGGAAGGATGCGAATCATTATGGAAAGGACACAAACCGATATAGTTCACGCCGCGTTTCTTGAGCGACACGAACTCCGACACCACGTCAACGATGTTGGTGGCGTCCATGATTCGGGCTATGGTCGGTTTGTCTATCATTTTATTTCAGTTCCTGTTTCATTCTGTTGGCCTGCTTCTGTGCTGCGGCACGTGCTGCGGCATTCACATCATGGGCATTGACCTTGCGGTGAAAAGTGTATGTTTTGCCTTGCGAGTCGCAGAGCACCAGCGAGTCTTTCTTCATATAGACGAATGAGAGGGTGTCTATGGAAGTCTTCTCGTTGAAGACGACTCCCTGCATCTCGAAACGTCCCCTCACAAGCAGCAACTTGCCATTGTAGGCATGCCACTCTGTATACTGTGGCACTTCGGGATATTCCACCGGACTGTCATCCTCCACCGAACTGTTCTGCATGACAAAGCCCACCGATCGGGCCTCGCCCATCCGCTTGAGTGTGAAACCATATTCGCGTGGCACCATATAGTTTTCCACGATGCTGTCGGGCATATTGGCAAGGATGCGTGCCTGCTGACGGCGTGACAGATGACTCAGGTCACGCAGATGGGGCATCACCTGATAGGTCCATGTAGCCTTCAGCTTGTCAAGATCCACCACCATTCTGGCACGGTTCTTCTCTCCCTCTACCGGCAACACACATATCCAGTCGCCTATCTCTATATCGCCAAACACCTGATGCTGTCGGGTAGCCTCCAATATATTGTAGCGCACAGGGTCTCCGCCGCTGTTGGGCAAGAGCACCACCACACTGTCGGTACATCCCATGCAGGCAAGTCCGTAGATGGCATGGTCGCCCTTGGCAGGCTTCGACGTACTGATGGGCAGGTTGATATTAGGACGTGGTGGGCGTGGTCCTTTCTTGCAGGCGGCAAGCAGGACAACGGCAAAGACGAGGAGTATGAGAGTTTTGTATCTATGCATCATTCTGACTGTTATTTTTGGTAATGCTTTCGACTTATCGACTACAATCACTACCTTATTTATCTATATAATGATGCAAAGTTACTACTTTTTTCGGAAAAACGAAGGAAAAAACAGTTTAATAGATAGGTAAATCTATTTTTTTTAGTACTTTTGTAAGCAAAAACTATAGATATCTACATGACAACAACATTATACTTGGTTCGTCATGGCGAGACTGTCGACAATGCAGCCCACATCATGCAGGGACAGACACCAGGCGAACTCAATGACAAAGGTATTGCCCAGGCAGAAGAAGTGGCAGCCCGCATGGCCGACCATCCCATCGACGTATTCGTATCGAGCGACCTGAAGCGCAGCATTCAGACTTGCGAGATCATAGCCCGTCCCCATCATGCCGAGGTGATTACCACTTCTCTGCTGCGCGAACGCGACTGGGGAAGTTTCACTGGCAAGTTTATCCCTTCCCTGCCCCAAGCCCCCAAAGACTGGCCCGACGATATCGAGTCGATAGAAAGCATGAAGTCGAGGGCTCAAAACTTCATCACCTGGCTTCGTGTCACCTATCCCGGCAAGACCATTCTTGCCGTTGGTCATGGCATCATCAACAAAGCCCTGCAGAGTGTTTACTTTCGCCGGCCGATGAACGAGATCGAGAAAATGGGCAATGCCGAAGTGAGAATCCTGATATTGTAGTTAAAAACATTAAACCAAAAACATAATAATCATGGCAAGAAAAATAGCTCTTATCACAGGCGCCACAAGCGGTATTGGCGAAGGATGCGCCCGAAGATTCGCACAAGGAGGCTACAACCTCATCATCACAGGCCGCAACACAGGCAAGTTGGAAATTCTGAAACAGGAACTCGAAGAGGAAGGTGTCCAAGTGCTGGCACTGGCTTTCGACGTGCGCAACAGAGAAGCGGCTCGCAAGGCTGTTGACTATATTCCTGAGACATGGCGCAACATCGATGTTCTGATCAATAATGCAGGACTGGCACGAGGCCTGGAACCAGAGTACGAAGGCGACTTCGACGACTGGGACCAAATGATAGATACCAACATTAAAGGTCTGCTCACCATGACCCGACTCATCGTTCCCGGCATGGTGGAACGCAATCGTGGTCATGTCATCAACATCGGTAGTGTGGCTGGCGATGCTGCCTATGCGGGCGGAAATGTGTACTGTGCCACCAAGAGTGCAGTAAAAGCCATCACCGATGGTCTGCGCATCGACGTGGCTCATACCCGCGTTCGCGTTACCAACATCAAGCCGGGACTGGTGGAGACCAATTTCTCCAACATCCGTTTCCATGGCGACACCCAGCGTGCCGACAATGTTTACCGTGGCATTGAGCCATTGACTGGCGATGACATTGCCGACGTGGCATTCTATGCCGCCTGCGCTCCCGAGCATGTTCAAATAGCCGAGGTGCTGGTTCTCGCCACCCATCAGGCCAGTGGCACCGTGATTCACCGAGACTAAAAACTTCTTACAAGATATCCATGATTTCCTCGAAACGGGAAATACGACGGAGGCGTTCGTGAGCGAACTCCTCCGTTTTTTCATGCGCCCATGTTGTATGGAAAGGTATATGAACAGCCGAGGCACCTATCTTCAACGCAGGCACAATGTCGCTCTTGAAACTGTTGCCCACCATGACCAACTCTTCGGGCTTTATCTCCAACTCACGGCAGAGTCTTCGATAAGCCTCGGGCGTCTTGTCGCTCACGATGCTCACCACGTCAAAGTAACGTTGCAATCCCGAACGCCACAGTTTGTTCTCCTGGTCTTGCAACTCACCCTTGGTGAATACCGCAAGCTTGTATTGACGCGTCTGTCTGAGCCTTGCCAGCGTCTCCTCCACGCCCTCCAAAGGACGGGCATCGAGCCTCAGCAAGGTCTTGCCCAGCTCCACGATTCGCCCTATCAGCTTGGCAGGCACCTCGCCCTGACTCACCTTCACGGCATTCTCCACCAGCGAAATGGTAAAGGCTTTCACACCATATCCCAGGTCTTCCATATTACCGCTCTCTGTCTCGAAGAGCGAAGCAGATATCTCCTCCTTGCTTCCATAGTCTGAAAGCAAGTCACAGTATTCGTCCTCTACGTCTTCAAAATAGTTCTGCAATGCCCACAACGTATCGTCGGCATCAAAGGCTATGGCCTTGACAGAACCCGCTATCTTGTTGTTTTCTTTCATTTTCGTATTTTTTTACTTAAGAAATTTGGGAAGTTGAGATGTTTAATATCAAATTTTAAGTTCACAAAAGCATTTGTCTTAACTCCTTAACTCCGTTAACTCCATTAACTCCTTAACTCCTCCCCCATTTCCCTCAACAAAAGTACAACTTTCTTTTCTACTTCACAAACTTTTTCTTCCAAAAAGCTTCACTTACCCGAATAAAAAAACGTGTGCTCAACCATCAACGGACAAGCACACGCACATTTTCGTATTAACCAGAAAAACACATATTTACTAAAAACGAGTCATAAACTCTACTACTATCTTGTCTTTCTCCGAAGGTTTGGCAATACCGCCCTCACGATAGAAATACTTCTCATAGTTGATGCGGATATCGGAGATAAACGGCTTCGACAGACTCAGCGTAACACCGCCGGTGACACGATGGCGCTTATAGTCATTGATGATCAGCTCGCCCAGTTCGTCGTCTGTCGCATTGTAACGGGAACCGTCACTGTGGTCGCTCATGAAATCATAACGCATCAAGGGCGAAACCTTCTTGATTAGTCGTGTGCGAACAGGGATGTCGTAGCAGGCAAAACCATCGAAGGCATGCACATCGTGGAAGGCGTTATGAGAATAATGCTTGTAGAGATACTCCACCTCGGCGATGAAACCACCATAGTGGAAGGTAAGACCTGCATCATACATATTCACTGTCACGTCAGATGGCTTGATCTTCTGAGTACTCAGCACCAGGTTGACATTCGGGAAGAGGAACTGTGCCTTGGCAGAATAGTTGACACCCTTGGTCCAGTAGTCCTTCTGATTGGTAAGACCAGAGCCGTTGAACACACCGGCATTCACCACGATGGGGAAACCGACATTCCATGTATAACCTATCTCGGCACCCACGTCACGCACGTTACCCACTTGCTTGGCGATAAACGAACGGTTGGCAAAATATTGCTGATGGGGAGAACGGTGAGCATCAATGGTAAAAGGAACTCGCTCCTGACCGATGGTAAACTGCAGGGTGCTCCAGGGCTTGATGCGTGTATAGGCATCGAGCATCTTGATCTTTCCCTCATCGCAGAGGTCTATCTCTGCCTTGTAGCTCACCTCCTTGGTCACATTTCCCGACACACTGACACGGGCTGTACGAACCTCGAAGCGTCCCTCGCACTCCTCGGTTTGGTATTCATACTTCGAGCGAATGGTTCCGCCTATCTTTGGTGTTCTGTCTACCTCCTCTTCATCGTTCTGAGCATAAACTGCCGCTGTCATCATCGAAAGCAACAGCATGGTCATCATTTTTTTGTTCATATCTTACATTAATTATATATTATTCTATTAAGTTCAGAAGTTTTCTTTTTCAAGAAGTTTTCTTTTTCAAGAAGTTATAGAAGTTAAAGAAGTTATCACTCCCTTCGGTCGTTAGAAGTTAAAGCCAACAGCCCTTTTGGAATGGGGAAGGATCAACTCCACTAAAGCATTTGTCTTAACTCCTTTAACTCCTAAACTCCTTTAACTCCTGAAAAAGAAATCTCCATTCATTTTTTTCGGGTGCAAAGTTACAACTATTATATTTCTATTCTACAACACAGATGTTACAAAAGCGTAACAATTTAAAATACCACCTATTCATTTTTGTCTTGACAGCAATAAAAATGTTTTCTTTCCGCTTTAAAATCTATGTTCTAAACTTTAGAACATAAGTTCGATACTTTAGAACTTGAGTTCCAAACTTTAGAACATAAGTTCCAAACTTTAGAACATAGATTTTTCTGGTGGTTTTCAGGATACAGATGATGGTTTTACGATTTTAGTTGACCACTCTAACCTGATTTCCACATCTTTCACAAGAAGACTGTTGTCTTAACTCCCTTAACTCCCTTAACTCCTGCCTTTCCCTCCATGTAACACCTTTGTAACATCATCGTCACAAACATGTAATTGCTTTTACGCACACTCTTTCTAAATATCGTTGTAACTTTGCACCCGGATTACAAAGACAAAACATTTTAAATTCTGAATAGATGAAAGAGAACAAGAAAGCAATCTTAGAGATTCTCAAGAAGAAATCCAAAAAGGACGGAAAGTTTGAAAGTTTAGTACTCAACCTCGCCCTGCAGAAAATCGACAGCGACAGCTTCGAGTTTGACGGTGATGCCGTTTACACAGCCGACAAGAAGCGCCTCGTTTACTGCATGAGTCAAGCTGAGAGTTTCCACATTCCAGAGGGAGTGACAACCATTGGCGAAATGGCGTTCCGCGGCAAAAAGCAACTCAAGAACATCATTATTGCCAACAGCGTGAAAGAAATAGAACACGATGCTTTCTACGATTGTGATGAACTGGATAACGTTTATGTACCCGCAGGCGTGAAGGAGGTAAAAAGCTATGCCTTTGCCGAGTGCGACAAGCTCAAGAAGATTACCTTCGCAGGCGTTCCTGCCAAGTTGAGCCGCCACACCTTCGACGACTGCGACCAACTGCACGACATCATCGTTCCTGCCGGAACCAGCAAGACATTCCGCAAAGCTCTGCACTTCATCGACGGCGATACCGACTTCCTTGTACTCGAGAAGCCTGCCGACAATGCAACAGCTACCGCTGCCCCTGCCCCACAGAAAGACCTGAAGAAGCAGGACAAGAAAGAGGACAAAAAGCAGGATGCTCCCAAAGACAAGAAAACCGATGCTCCCAAAGGCAAGAAAGCCGATGCTCCTAAAAAAGAAAAGAAGGAACAGAAGCAGGAGAAGAAAGATGCAGCCAAGGCAAAGCAAGAGAAGAAAGACCTGAAGCTGGAAAAGAAGTAGTCAGCAGCAAAAGAAGCAGAAATAGCTCGCAAGAATTTGAGCAAGAAAAGCTGTTGGCTTTAACTTCTAACGACCGAAGGGAGTGATAACTTCTATAACTTCTTGAAAATTCTTCTGAAAAGTTCTGCAAACAAAAAAACAAACAATACAAGATTATGACAAAACAGGAAGTCATGAAAAAAGCATACGTAGAACGCGACGTGAGCTGGATGTATTTCAACCATCGCATCCTACAGGAAGCAGAAAAAGAGTTTGTCCCCCTGCTGGAACGACTCTCTTTCCTCGGTATCTACTCCAACAACCTCGACGAGTTCTTCCGTGTACGTGTGGCGTCACTCAACCGCATGCTGGAACGCAAGCTCGACAAAGATACCGAACAGCAGATCAAGAAATCACTCAAAACCATCAATAAGCTCAATGAATCTTATTCGAAAGAATATACTGAGGCGGTGGATAGAGTTTTCGAAGAGTTGGAAACCCACAAGATTCGCCTCGTTACCGAAGCCAGCCTCAACGACGAGCAGAAGGACTTCCTGTCGCAGTTCTTCTACGACAAGCTCAATGGTTCTGTCAACCCCATCTGGCTGTCAGAAATAGAAGACCTCACCGTGCTGGAAGACAACCGCATCTACCTCATCGTTGAGAAATGCGAGAAGAAAGACAACAAGAAGAAATATGCCATCGTCAAAGTGCCCGACCGCATATACGGACGATGGGTGAAGATACCTTCCAGCGACGGCTTCGACAACATCATGTATCTCGACGACGTCATCCGTTACTGTCTGCCCCTTGTCTTCCTCGGTTTCAAGGAAAGCACCTACCGCGCCTACAGCTTCAAGTTTACCAAGGACGCCGAGATGGAGATGGACAACGATGCCGACTTTGGTACAATGGAAAAGATCGCCCTGGGTGTGAACAGCCGAAAGAAGGGAGATGCCGTACGTGTCATCTACGATCACGAGATGCCACGCGAGATGCAGCGAAAACTACGCGACCGTCTCAACACCAAAGAACTCGACGCCTCGCTTGCCGGTGGCAGATACCAAAACCACAAAGACCTGATGTCGTTCCCCGACTGTGGCCGCAATGACTTGAAATACGACAAGTGGTCACCCATCATGAAGCCCGAGTTCGTATCCAATGAGAGCATCCTCGACCAGATACGTCAGAAAGATCGATTCATACACGTGCCCTACCATAGTTTTAATGGATACATACGTGTGCTGCGAGAGGCTGCCATCAAGCCCGAGGTGAAGGCAATCAAGACTACGCTCTATCGACTCGCCAAGGACTCGAAGGTGGTGAAAGCTCTCATCACGGCGGCTCGCAACGGCAAGAAGGTGACGGCGGTAGTGGAACTGCTCGCCCGATTTGACGAGGAGAGCAACATCAAGTGGAGCAAACGTATGCAAGAGGAAGGCGTCAACGTCATCTTCGGTGTGGAGGGTCTGAAGATTCACTCGAAATTGCTCTATATCGAGTCTAAGAAAGGCAACATAGCCTGCATCGGAACGGGCAACTTCCATGAGGGCAACGCCAAGATCTATACCGACTATCTGATGATGACAGCCCGTCCTAAGATCGTCAACGAGGTGGCTAAGGTCTTCGACTTCATCGACCGTCCTTTCTCACCCTTCCGCTTCAACGAGCTGCTCGTATCGCCCAACTCCATGAAGAGCCGCATACTCCGCATGCTCGACACCGAGATAAGGAATGCAGGCGAGGGCAAGGAGGCTTGGGTGAAGATCAAGATCAACCACATCACCGATACCGACATGGTGACCAAGCTCTACCAGGCCTCCAAGGCTGGCGTGAAGATAGACATCGTGATACGTGGCAACTGCTCACTCGTACCTGGCATCAAGGGCCTGAGCGAGAACATACGCTGTGTGGGCATCATCGACCGATACTTGGAGCACAGCCGCATCCTCATCTTTGCCAATGGCGGAAAACCAAGATACTTCCTTGGCTCTGCCGACTGGATGCCGAGAAACCTGCTGAACCGTATCGAGGTGCTTACCCCTGTGTACGATGAGGAGCTTCAGGCCGACCTGATGCGCACCATCTCTTATGGCATGAGAGATACCACGAATGGCCGCATCGTCGACGGCAAGGGCACCAACAACTTTGTCGAGGGTGAGCCTTTCCGCAGTCAGCAAGAACTGTACAAGGAATACAAGAAGTAGAGTTTTGAGCAGTTTTTTTCAAGAAGTTAAAGAAGTTAAAGAAGTTAAAGCCATATGCTTTTGTGGACTTGCCCCTTCCCCATTCCCTCAAGGCTGTTGGCTTTAACTTCTAACGACCGAAGGGAGTGATAACTTCTCTAACTTCTTTAACTTCTTAACCCCTTAACTTCTTTAACTTCTTAACATTAAACATCAAATCCAACAATGAATTTAGCAGCAATAGACATCGGCTCCAACGGAGCCCGACTCCTCATCAAGCGCTTCGACCCCGAAGCCCACAGAGAGGAAGACCGTATCAAGAAAGTCATGTTCATACGTGTTCCCCTTCGTCTGGGAAAGGATGTCTTCACCTTAGGAAAGATATCCAAGGAACGCGAAAAGATGATGCTTCACATGATGAAAGGCTTCAAGCAGTTTATGAAACTCAACGATGTGGAAGCCTTCCGCGCCTGTGCCACTTCGGCCATGCGAGACGCCGAGAACGGCAAGAAAGTACTCAAGAAAATAGAGAAACAGACAGGCATCAAACTCGAAATCATCAAGGGACAGGAAGAAGCACAACTGCTCTACAACAACCTGGTGGAAAAGACCGACTCCAACGAAGGCAACTTTGCCTACATTGATGTGGGCGGCGGCTCTACCGAGGTTTCCATCATACACGACGGCACCCTTGCCGAAAGCTTCTCCTACAACATGGGTACACTGCGACAACTCAGCGGAAAAGTGACAGCCGAGACCGAAGACCTCTTCAAGCAGAACCTCACAAGATACGCCGAGGAGTATGGCAACATCCGCATCATCGGATCGGGAGGCAACATCAACAAGCTCAACAAACTGGCACGCCACAGCAAGAATGCCAACAAAGAGCTGTCGCTCGCCGAGTTGAAACGCCTCTACCAGATGATGCAGCCACTGAGCATCGAAGAGCGCGAGATCTCCTTCAGTCTGCGTGAAGACCGCGCCGACGTTATCATCCCTGCCGCAGAAATATTCATCAAAGCCTGCGAATACCTGCAATGCGACAACATCATGGTGCCCAACATCTCATTAGCCGACTCCATCGTCGATGGCCTCTATGAGGCAACCCAAACAAGGAGTTAAGGGAGTTAATTCCTTAACTCCCTTAACTCCTTTATAAATTTCCCCTTCTTTCCCCTTCTTTTCCAAAAAATTGCCGATTTATTTGTGTAATACACAAAAAAATGCTACTTTTGCGGCTGTGTTCCTTACGAAACACTAACAAACTTAGAAATAATAACAATAACCATTTTATTAATATGAGTTTAAAAATTGTAGTACTTGCCAAGCAAGTACCAGACACAAGAAATGTGGGTAAGGATGCGATGACAGCCGAAGGCACAGTCAACCGCGCAGCCCTTCCCGCCATCTTCAATCCAGAAGATTTGAACGCATTGGAGCAGGCTCTTCGATTGAAAGAGCAGAATCCAGGTTCCACAGTTGGTATTCTTACAATGGGTCCTCCACGTGCCGGTGAGGTAATTCGCCAGGGTCTTTACCGTGGTGCAGATACAGGTTGGCTGCTTACCGACCGCCTCTTCGCCGGTGCCGACACATTGGCCACATCCTATGCCCTTGCCACAGCCATCAAGAAGATAGGCGATGTCGACATCGTGATCGGTGGTCGCCAGGCTATCGATGGTGATACCGCACAGGTAGGTCCACAGGTAGCTCAGAAGTTGGGCTTGAACCAGGTCACCTATGCCGAGGAGATTCTGAAGGTGGAAGACGGCAAGGCAACAGTCCGTCGCCTCATCGATGGAGGTGTCGAGACCGTCGAGGCTCCATTGCCACTCGTGATAACCGTAAACGGTAGCGCAGCTCCATGCCGCCCATGCAACGTGAAGCTCGTAATGAAATACAAATACGCATCTTGCCCTATGGAGCGCAAGGGAGATGAGCCTTGGACCAACCTCTATGAGGAGCGTCCTTACCTCACTCTCAACCAGTGGAGCGTAGCCGATGTTGACGGCGATCCTTCACAGTGTGGTCTGAGCGGTTCACCTACCAAGGTGAAGGCTGTAAAGAACATCGTGTTCCAGGCTAAGGAGAGCAAGACCTTGACAAGCAGCGATGAGGACATCGACAACTTGATGAAGGAATTGTTGAACGAAAGTATTATCGGATAATTTTGTAAAAATTTATGAACAACGTATTTGTATATTGCGAGGTAGAAGGCACAACCGTAGCCGAAGTATCTCAAGAATTGCTTACCAAGGGTCGTAAGCTCGCCAACCAGCAGGGCGTGGAGCTCCATGCCATTGTGGCTGGCACAGGCATCAAGGGAAAGGTGGAAGACCAGATCCTGCCCTATGGTGTAGATAAGTTATTTGTTTTCGATGCCGAGGGATTGTTCCCATACACCTCAGCTCCTCATACCGACATCCTCGTCAACCTCTTCAAGGAGGAGAATCCACAGATTGCCCTGATGGGTGCCACCGTTATCGGTCGCGACCTCGGTCCTCGTGTCTCTTCTTCTCTGACCAGTGGTTTGACAGCCGACTGTACCGAGCTCGAGATTGGCGAATATGACGACAAGAAGAGCGGCAAGCACTACGACGGTTTGCTCTATCAGATTCGTCCAGCCTTCGGTGGCAACATCGTGGCAACCATCGTCAACCCAGAGCATCGTCCACAGATGGCGACCGTACGCTCAGGTGTGATGCAGAAGAGCATCTACGAGGGTGAGTGCAAGAAGGAAATTGTTTACCCAGAGGTAAGCAAGTATGTACCTGCCGAGGACTTCGTCGTAAAGGTACTCGACCACCATGTAGAGGCTGCCAAGCACAACCTGAAGGGTTCTGCCATCGTTGTAGCCGGCGGTTATGGTGTAGGAAGCAAGGAAGGTTTCGACCAGCTCTTCGAGTTGGCTCATCTCCTCCATGGCGAGGTAGGTGCTTCCCGTGCAGCTGTTGATGCAGGTTGGGTAGACCACGATCGTCAGATTGGTCAGACCGGTGTCACCGTTCATCCTAAGGTATATATTGCCTGCGGCATCTCCGGTCAGATCCAGCACATCGCCGGTATGCAGGATTCAGGCATCATCATCTCCGTAAACAACGATCCTGATGCCCCCATCAACAAGATTGCCGACTACGTCATCAACGGCAATGTCGAAGACGTCGTCCCCAAGCTCATCAAGTACTACAAGCAGAATTCAAAGTAATCTGCATTACACATTATTTAAATAAGAAAAGCAAAATGTCCAATTATTATACAGACCATCCTGAGATAGAGTTCCACTTGAACCATCCGCTCATGAAGCGTGTTGTGGACTTGAAGGAACGCAATTACGTAGAGAAAGACCAGTTCGAAGATGCTCCTGTCAACTACGAGGATGCCATTGAGAACTACAAGCGACTGCTGGATATTACCGGCGATGTAGCAGCCAACATCATCGAACCCAACTCTGAAGATGTCGACCTCGAAGGTCCACACCTGGAGAATGGCCGCATGATTTATGCCAGCAAGACTTTCGAGAACCTCGATGCCACCCGCAAGGCAGGCCTCTGGGGCTTGTCCATGCCACGTCGTTACGGCGGCTTGAACCTGCCTAACGCCATCTTCTCTATGGCTTCAGAAATCATCGCAGCAGCCGATGCAGGTTTCCAGAACATCTGGTCACTCCAGAGCTGTATCGACACCCTCTATGAGTTCGGTTCAGAGGAACAGCGTCAGAAGTACATCCCTCGCATTTGCGCAGGCGAGACCATGAGTATGGACTTGACAGAGCCAGATGCAGGTTCCGACTTGCAGCGCGTGATGCTGAAGGCCACACAGGATGAGGACGGCACATGGCGTCTCAACGGTGTGAAGCGTTTCATCACCAATGGCGACTCCGACATCCACTTGGTTCTGGCTCGTTCTGAGGAAGGCACCAAGGACGGTCGCGGTCTTTCAATGTTCATTTACGACAAGCGTGATGGTGGCGTCACCGTTCGTCACATTGAGCACAAGCTCGGTATCCATGGTTCACCAACCTGCGAGTTGGTTTACAAGAATGCCAAGGCAGAACTTTGCGGCAACACCCGTCTCGGTCTGATCAAGTACGTGATGGCACTGATGAACGGCGCCCGCTTAGGTATCGCCGCACAGAGTGTAGGTGTAGAGCAGGAAGCTTACAACGAGGGCTTGGCCTATGCCAAGGAGCGTGCCCAGTTTGGCGAGAAGATCATCAACTTCCCAGCCGTTTACGACATGCTGTCAAGAATGAAGGCCAAGTTGGATGCAGGCCGTTCACTCCTCTACTGCTGCGCCCGCTACGTAGATATCTACAAGGCATTGGAAGACATCGCCCGCGACAGCAAGCTCACTCCCGAGGAGCGTCAGGAGATGAAGAAATACACCCGCTTGGCTGATGCCTTCACCCCATTGGCTAAGGGTATGAACTCAGAGTATGCCAACCAGAACGCCTACGATGCCATCAGCATCCACGGAGGTTCCGGTTTCATCATGGAGTATAAGTGCCAGCGCCTGTTCCGTGATGCCCGCATCTTCTCCATCTACGAGGGTACCACCCAGTTGCAGGTAGTTGCAGCCATCCGTTACATCACCAACGGCACCTACCTCAACATCATCAAGGAGATGTTGGAGAGCGAGGTCAGTGACGATCTGAAGGCATTGAAGGCCCGCGTAGCCAAGTTGGCAGACCTCTACGAGGCAGCCATCAACAAGGTGAAGGAAGCCAACGACCAGGCAGTTCACGACTTCCTGGCCCGCCGTCTCTACAACATGACTGGCGACATCGTGATGTCTCTCCTCATCCTTGACGACGCCACCAAGTCACCCGAGCTGTTTGCCAAGAGTGCCAACGTATATGTCCGCATGGCAGAGGAAGAAGTCCTCGGTCATTCCGCATACATCCAGAACTTCCAGGCCGAAGACTTGGAAAGCTTCAAGGCATAAGTTTCAATAACAATATAATAAGAAAGTCCGTGGAAAAATAAATTCCCACGGACTTTTTTTATTTCACTAAAGTTTCGCAAGTATGCCCCTTCAGCCTGTACTTAAACCACATGCGAAACTTCAGTATTTACTGTTAAACTTTGATAAAAAGAAGTCATAAGTCATACAACTCACATCAAAACGCCCTATATTTGCAATCAATATTAATTAAAACAGATAACGTTATGGCACAGACATCAATGACAGTCAGAATAGACTCACAACAGAAAGCTATGTTCGACAGCCTCTGTGAGCAGTTTGGCATGAGTGCAAATGCAGCAATCAATGTATTTGTCAAGGCGGTAATCCGCACACGAAGTATACCTTTTGCCATCAAAGCAAAGGAAAGCAAAGAAGACAAGGTTACAGACGAGGCAATAGAAGCTTTTGAAAACATGTGCAAGACGGCAAGAGAAAACAACATAGAAATGTCTCTTGATGAAATCAATGCAGAGATAAAAGAAGTCAGACGATTAAGAAAAGAACGCAATGGTGTACGCAGTTATTGATACCAACATTTTTGTGTCTGCTTTTATCACAAAGAATGCCACTGCCTCAACACGCCGAGTTATCAACAGCCTTTTTGCAGGAAAAATCAAGCCCTTGTACAATGATGAAATCATAGAAGAATATTCCGAGGTATTTCATATTCCCAACTTTTCAAACATATCATCAGCACTTTTATACTCTGTCACTCTACCATGACGAATATCATCCATTGCTTCTTCTATCCCAGACATGCTTTTCTGATGATTAGGAATAATCACAACACCATTCATAGACTCAAGAACCTTCTTGAGCCCAGCCATAACACTATTATCTTCCACCTGTATAGTTAATATTGCCATAACCTATAATTTTAAACGTTAGACTTTTCCGCAAAAATACATCTTTTTCTAAATATCACCAAGAAAAGAGCAGAAAATCTGCAAGTTATCAGCAAAATACGCAATGCGCCATCCACCTGTCTGCAGTCCCCTCAAACAGCTATCCCTGCAATGCGATCCCAAAGTAGTAAGTATTTATTTGTGTCCATGCGTTCCCATCAGCAGCAAACCCTGCAAGTTGCGAGCAATCAGCATCAAACAGCCTTCATCGTGTCCCTGCGTTCCCATAAACAGCTCTTCAGCAAGGCGGTTCATCCCGCACAAAAAACTGCAGCTTGCTGCTGGCGTAGACCTCTGATGGTCCGTCAACCTTATAGCGTAGCGGTTTGAGCACCGTTTCTGTCCCCTACAAGGGGAACCGAAGGGGTCGTAAAGACTATTGAAAGGGCGGTTGGTACATCCCCTGTACCCTGAGGGGAAAGGTTGTGCAAACGAGAGCAGAGTCAAGCTCGCTTGAAATATGCCGAGTGCAGCCAACCTTCTCCATGAGAAAATGGGCTTGGGGAAAGCGGTGGACCCTCCCTTAAGGGTAAGGGAGGACTGGTGGGTTTTCGAAACAAGCAGCGAGCAAGCAGCCTACAAGCAAGGCGCGGACCCATATCCCATCCCGAACTCCCGATACAAAAAAATCCGTGGCATCCCTGCCACGGATTTTTTATTCCTTCCCCTCATCAGCATCGAGCATACTGCCATTTCTATCAGCAGCAATCCACACTAACTGCTACTCTTTAGCTTTTTTCTTACTAGCTTCTTCTATATCTCTGGTTTCTTCCTTAGCATCAGTAACAGCCATTTTAATGACCATACCAATAAAACCAATTACTATAATACCGACAATAGCTAAAATAATTTTCAACCACATAGTTTTCTGTTTTTAAAAGTTTATAATTTTGTTATTAAATTTTTCAATTCTATATATCATTATTCACGACTATCACTTAAACAAAGCTCCGATAAACTGTGGAATTTTCCACATCATCTTCTCGACCTTCGTGATTGAAGGATTCACACCATGCGACTGATACAATCTGATATCCTCCTTCCACATTTGCTTTCTCCTGGCAGAATCAGTACTCAAACCACCCATGCGCATTCTCACGATATACTCTTTCAGATACGTTACACTCAACTCACCACCCAGAAGATAACGGAAAAGGAAGTCTGAGTCAGCAGCAATCTTGTAACTCTCGTTATACAACCCCTTACGCTCCATCACATCCCTGCGAATATAACAGGTAGGATGCAAAGGAAGCCAGCCATGACGCACTTTCCATAGACGATAAGTACCACCTATCCAGTTGCGCACCACCTTATCAGTATTCTCCGGATTCACAAACAAACCGTCACCATAGAGGAAGTCAGCGTGCGTCTCCTCAAACCTCTGAACGATATGCGAGACCGTCTGGTTAGAGAACAGGAAGTCATCCGAATGTACCAGACCAATCACATCACCCGTAGCAGCACGAATACCCTTGTTGATAGCTTCATACATACCATGGTCAGGCTCAGAGATGATTTTCGAGATTTTGTCCTTATACTCATTGATAATATTCAGCGAATTGTCCTTAGAAGCACCATCCACCACGATATACTCAATATCAGGATAGTCCTGAGACAAAACACTTTCTATACAACCACGAATTGTCTGTTCACGGTTGTAACAGGATGTTATAATCGTTACTTTCATAATTGTCAAGTTTTAAAAAGATATGGGATAAAGAAAAACAAAATCAAATCTCAATCCCGTTTTACATGAATATTAAATAAGAATTTATTGAGAAGATAGCTTCTCGATTCAGCAGGAAGCAGATGTCTGAAAAGCAAGCAGCGCTTGACAAAATAAGTCATGGAATGCCATTTCCGAACAAAAACATTCTCATTACGTTGAAAAGCAGTACGCTGACGCCCAAAATTACCACCATCGAAAATTTCACGGATGATAAACCCAGCATGATCAGCCACAATCCCCAAAGACCATTTCTCCTTTTTCAGACCTAACATTTCCACCAAAATATAACCTAAAGCCCCAGCTACCTCATCTAATTGAAGCTCCTCCACATATCGCCTGAGAACATCAGCATTGATTTCATCACAATGCCTATCCACATAGACTGCCAAGTCACAAATCTGACGGATACCTACACCAGCCTCCAAAAGGTGGCGAGTAATATGCATCAGCTGATGCAGCACAGACAAAGTAGGCGGCACCGTTTCTATCTCCTCCCCTTCTATCCGTACATAATATGGCTCATTAACGGCAAACTCATGATTGATGATATTTTGCAAGCGTCGCTGTAAACGTTGGTTTTCAAACCTGCACATCTGATAGTGAAGTTCCACCTCAAAACCCTTCAGGTCAACAGCAAAATGCTTATGCTCCCAAGCACTTTCATTCCCCTGATGAGAATGTCCACCCATACGGATAGCCCAGTCGATAGCCTTTTTACAATCATCCTGCTGCTTGAAATAGAGGTCAATATCACCACAGACCCTGTGCAGAGGGTTCGGATAGTTTTGCGCAAAGCCCTGCCCTTTCATCAGCACAGGATGCAAGCCTAAGCTTCTCATTTTTCCGAAAAGCGAAATAACCATTCGGTTCATCTTTATGTTTCGCTGTTCCAGTTTCATAACCAAACCTATCCAGTTCAACAGAACATCCTTTGAAACTTCTACATTCCCCTTGCAATTTGTAAGGACATCAGCTAAAATTCCCAAGACGCACTGCTCCTTAGCAAGTTCAAACAACGATTTCCACGAACAATCTCTTATCCTCTCTACGACAGCCCCATCTTCCCCATCAATCTGTTGAAGGGAAGAAACAGACCGAGACCATAGAGATAACTTCAGTAAATCAAACAGTTCTTTTTCTACATTTTTCAATTGCATATCTGTATAGGTTTATGAAATTTATCAAACATAATATTTTCCTTAGTTTTTTTAATACTATCTATATCGTTGGCATACCTTTAAACAATATAACTTTTAGCTATATGAATGTGAGAAATAACAGAAACAACATCCGTTTTCCCCAGCGTTTTAATCGCTTTCTGACATTTCTCGTAATTCCAAAAGAACTGAAGCATAGACTTTGGTTTCACATTAGCAGTGTTATCAGAAAAATAATCTATCATTTGATTAAGAACAAATACAAGATAAAACCGAAGATTGCTTGCAACATTTTCAATATCCTGTTTTAATGCAGCTTCATGTACCAACTCATTCCTAAGTCTATAGATTCGAGATATATGCTGTAATAGATGCGTCTCATGATTATCTATATATATATATTTATTTTATCTTTATGATGAAGATGAGACTTCATATTCTTGAATCGATATTTCAACAGAATTTTATCCAAAGTCCACTCTTTTTCATCACCATTAATCATTTCAATTAAATTTTCCCCATCTTCTAACATTCCCTCTCTCTTCATCCAGTTTTCAAGATAGAGAATATTACGCTTCACATAGCATGCAGAAAGTAGATTGACAAGATTCTCCTTAATACGAGAATATGTACTGTCTTTACTTGATGAAGAAGCAAAAATAAACTCTAACGCAATCCAATAATTGATAAACTGTTGCTCTAATTCCACCTGACCATCACCTATTCGTAAATGTCGCAGGGCAGCAGTAATTCTATCCTTTACATCAGCTAACACCAACTCTGACTTTTCTATCAGGCTCAATTTTTCATACAACATATTACCATCAACTTTCAAAAACTGGCCGCCATTATCAAGTTCAAAAAACTTTTCATAAGTAACAGAAAATCCATCCCCTTTAACCATTAAAGCAAGAGCATAACTTGGCAAAGCATATCCACAGATAACATCTTGTTTAAAATCCAACAACTTTGAAAGTTTCTCATATGCCAGTCTTACTGCCATATATGCATCCAGAGCTTCAAATTTTTCTATATAGAATTTAACCGATTTATTCTTGACTATAAAAGATCTACGCAATTTGTCTATATTCTTAAATGCCTCAGGCATTTCATCTTTTAACCAGTCAACAGCATCTGTTGCGGCTTGTGCATTCTTTACATTTTTAAAACTTAGTTTTATTACCACAAAAAATGAATGTTGCTGTAACTCTCTAAATTTTTGTTTCATTTCTTCAAAAGCAGCTTCAAAAGATAACCCCTTAAGATTTTTCTTGAAAGAATTAAAGAATTTATAGAGATATCTTTTTGAATAACCAATCATCAACAGCTCACAAGCAAAAGATGATAACAAGTTATCAAATTCCCTCAATTTAGGACTAAACTTATCATCATCAATCTCTTCGTCTACAGTAACTTGCGCCTCTATTTTTTTTATTAAATTGGATAAGAAGCCCCCTTCATTTGTAGTCAAACACTCATTAACGAGATAAATAATCTTGTTTGTATCCTCAAAAAGAGGTACATCATTATTACTCTTAGATTTTTTGTTATATTCATCTAAGTCATTTAAGAATAATTCCTTTGAGTAATTAGTAAACACAAGACAATTATCCTCTTTTACAAGGGAGATAGTTTCATTAATGCAGAGTTCAACGGTTTCAAAGCGTTTTATATTCCCAGCAATCCATCCTTCCATTACATAGCCAAGTTCCTTAAGTATGGTATGAGCATTATTAGCCCTCACTCGATAGCTATCAAGTGTGTCTTTATGCATAATTTCAGCCATTCTTTGCTTGAAGAACTCTTGAAAATCTTCCTTTTTCATCTCAATTAATATTTTTTGTGAATAAAAATTTGGAATCTGCCGATTAAAATCTTAATTTTGCAGCGCAAAACAAAATTCGATAATAAGGGAGAGCATCACTCCAATGAGACGTTTAGTCCTTGGTTTCGATCAACCTCCCTACAGTATACTGGGCATCCTGCAGGATGCCCTTTATTTTTCTTTCTCTTATCTTCACCGCAGGATTACCTTGGTATATACCATTCTCCTCCATATCTTTCGTAGCCACGCTGCCTACAGTCAGTATAGCATTGCGATGAACTGTGACACCAGGGCACACAGTAGTCTTTGCCCCTATCCATGCCCCATCCTCTATAGAGATAGGAGCATTACGATAAGGCATAGATGATATGGTATAGTCATGATTACCAGTAAGGAGCAAAGCACCTTGCGAGATACATACATTGCTGCCAATAACAACCTTATCCAAATTGTCTATCCAGCAGCCCTCTCCTAACCAGCAATCATCACCAACTACCAAATTCCAAGGCGACTTGATTCTCACCTCGTTTTTAATCACCAGACCTTTACCTATCTTTGCTCCGAACAAACGAAGCATAGCTATCTTGATACCCATAAATGGATTCCATGAAGCCCTAACTATCAGAGCATTCACGAAATACCATAAGGTGGTTTTTATAAATCCAGCACCTTTCTCAAAGCCAGAGCCATCAAAAGCTGCAAGTTTTACTTGTATTGTTTCCATATTAAAAATCAATAATGATGTTTAACCATGAACCTAAAATTCAGACTAATCTTTTTCCAGAAAAAGTTTCTTGACTCCATTGGCATCAAAGAAACTTGCATATGTTCCATGGTAAACCTACACAAAGTTATCAAGAGTAGAAAAGACCCATTCTCGCTTACCTATATTAAGAAATTTAAATCGTAATATTCAGTTCTCGCAAAACCGTATTCAAGTCACAATATCTCACTCTCAATGCATTACAGGCATCTGGAATTTTTACTCTTCGTCTGCAACAAGGATCAGCGGTTTCATTTGTCACAAGCGTATATCCCTTTGCCGCAGCTGTAGCCACAAGATAAGCATCTGCTACTGATGCAAATTCAGAAATAGCATCCAGTCTGTAAACAGTATTAGATTGCGCCCAATTCATAACTTCAGCATACTTGCCCATTACATCAAGCTCATTCTCTATATAAAATCCAGTTGGAACATTGTCCCTCATCCAGTCGGTCAATTCATCACCACCTCTATCTATCTCTTCTTTCACCTGAATGTTAGAGAACACATTGCCAGATTTTATCATTCCAGCAATCTTAGTCCAAAAAGTAGGCCACAAGTCCATAGGCATCTCATGTTTTGAACGAATGAATATGTTTGTGTCAAAAATATATGCCATAGACCTTAGATATTATTGGTCATGAAATGCTGGTAGGTATTACCAGACAGACCAGTTAGACGATAAGCCTCCGTATATTCCAACTGACGGCTGTTTACGGCATTGCGCACATGAATAGCAAAGAGTTTTCCTACTCTTTTTACACTGGTAAGATAGAAATCTCCACCACCACTTTTTTTCTTCTCAGCTATAGGACGATGGCTATATTCCATCCAGAAATTCCGATAAGCCTGATCGCTCAATAGACCTAAATCATGGGCTCGCCGAGCCACAACAATCTCACTCACCTTAAACAGACGAGTTTGTTTCTTGATATCATGATTCCAAGTTTCACGCAACACATGGGCTGGAACAAGAAATTCAGCAGCCATAGCATCACAATATCTCTCATAGGTATCATGAGCACCCAAGTCCTCACCAGCATGACCAGCACTTACACCTAACATGATATGCGCCACCTCATGAATCAAGGTAAACAATTGAGCAGACTTACTGTCAGCACTATTCACAAAAATATACGGTGCAACACGATTGACCAATGCAAAGCCACGACATTCACTTACCTTCAAGGTACGTTTCGTATTATTCCCAACGACACCATTGTAGGCAACGAATACACCAACCTGCTCCAATCGTTCTGTCAAAAGACCTACAGCAACATCTGTCCTGGCAAGGCTGAACGCCCATCGAGGTTCCAAATCCAACACATTTCGAAGATGATTAACAGCATCACCTATTGGAGTTTGCAACGTAATACTATTCACCAGCTGACATATCTCAATGTCATTCTCCACAAGATAATCCTCCAACCAATCCTGTCGAGTGCGAATCGTAGTGACCGTATCGTAAACATTGAGATCAAAGCGATTCATTTCTCCAGCATCACCGCGGAACATCGGGAAAGGAATCGTTTCATTTGGAATATTCTGCAAAAACAGATAACCAAAAGGAACATAGAATCTTTTGGCAAATTGCTGCAGTTGGTTTACGGTAGGCAGCTTCTCTCCAGAGAGCCAAGACTCCAATTTAGGGAAGACTTCCACAGCCCTCTCTTCATCGAATCCAGCTCTTTCAAATGCCCAAACAAGCATTTCTGGTCGTATATTATTTAATCTTGTTACTGCCATATTACCTTTATAATAATGCAAAAATACGATTTTTTTATAAAGGGCGTCATTTTATTACAATATTTAACCTATCGCCCGGATATTTTTCCCTTCTATTGAGAACTTGCCCTCGTTGATTCTCACTGTCACTTCCAACTGCTTATGGGTTTTCTTATTGAACGCAAACGTGCCTTCAGACAGAAAATCTAAAGGCATACTGGTTGTGAACACTAGTAAAAGTATAGGTGCTTCTCTCATTGTTTCTGTTTCATTATTGGTGTAGTTGATAATTTACAGGAATGATTTCTCCATGTCATTTGGCTCACGAGTCACAGCCATTGGCTCTCCCTCAAATGGTGTTTCAGGCATCAAGTCCATCAACGTCTTCTTCATGCCTCGATGATTGGGGTATTGTCCTGCTGTCTCTTTGATATAGCGGCATACCTCCTGGCATTTCTCCTCGTTGTTCCATATCTTGACTGCTTCCACCAGGGCTTGATAGCTGTCGAATATCAGTTTGCCGATACGTCTTTTGTATTCGCCTACCAGTTCTTGTATGTCATCTCGGTTGATGAGCAGTGGTATATGTTTGCACAGCGCTATGGCGATGGCATACGCTGCATCGGGTCTCTTCTTTTCCAATATCTGTGGAATGGATTTCTTGTGCCATCGTTCCAACAGACGTAGCAGAGCCATGAAGTCATCGTTGTCTCTTGGTTCAAAGCTTATTTCCTACATCAGATATTTGGAGTATTCCTCTTCGTAGTCCACGCTCAGTCCTTTCGGAATATAGTTGATTCTCGGTCGCTCCATCTTGGCGCGATACCATTGCTTCTCCATAGACCGTCTTCTCTTCTCGTCCCATTTTATGCGCAACAGCTTTTCTTCCCTTATCTGGAGTTCAATATCTCTGAACTCAGGTGTATTAGATGCTTCTTGATGACTTTTGTCAGATAGCGTCGCCATGCCTCCTTGTTCTCTTCGGTAACGAATGGCGGGCATTGCTCTCCGTAGAAGGTGGGCCAGGTGAATGGCTCGAAGTCGAGATGCCAGAGGAATGATTTGTGCTGGGTGTTGTTTGGTTCCATATTATTCTTTTTTCCTAAATGCATTTTCAGCAAGTTCCTTCGTTATTTCATCTTTCCGTTTAATAATCTCTTGCTTTATTTCTTCAGCCAGTTTGAAATCTCCATTAATCAGACAATATTTATAAAGTTCTTGCAACTTAGTAATAACATCCGTATTATTCTGACTTATAACGAAAGCTGCTAAAGTTTTTTGTTACTCATTATTAGCAGTAGCCTTTAATACTTTTAAAATAGTATTGAAAAAAGTTTCCATACTTAATCTCATTTTGTGCTGTATATCACTCTATTTAATGATGCAAGAGTGCATAACTAACAAACAGTAAAATATGACATAAACGGTTTTATTTTCTCTACTTGTTCTGTATTACCATTATTTACACCAAAATGCATATTTTTAATACACATCATTTTACTATTTGGCTTCCAATAAATATTGGCTACAACTATACATGAAAACAATGAAAGTTCATTAGGGTCTCCATCTATATTTTTTAATTCATCTTCAGTTAATAAACTTTTATTCTTTACAATTTTCTGGAGTCCTAGTCCATATCGAAAGTGTATGCATTTCTTCCATTTATTTTTATCAATTTTCATAAGTCTCTTTTTCTTTCTTTTCTTTCTCAACCATTTCTGCTATCATTTCATTCACCAGATATGAGGCATTATAAAAACACCCCTTTTGCTTGGCCTTTTGAAACAGAAACTTATTAAATGGGACAACTTGATATTGTTCTTTACTATTTTTGTATGAGATGTATTCGTTTATAAGGACATCAAATTTTAATTTCTTGTCTGCAAAAGCCTTCTCAAACATAATTAAGGTATCAATATTCATCATCAACACATCTTTCACATGGATATTAGATGGTATATTACGAGTTCTTATTATTTCATGAAATCGGTTGTTCAGATAATAATTGAACCCCTCGATATCAAAACTGCTATCGGAATAGACCAATATAGGGTAAACTTGGAGCTTTTCTGAAACTCGCCCTTTACCTACTATATCAGCAAGATGCTTGTCTATGTCATTTGCCAACTGTGTAATTCCCTTTGGACGACCTTTATCATTTTCCACTAGTTCGTTTTCTACAGCCTTGATAATTGTGTCATAATCTCCTGATGTTACCACTTTCCGGCTCAACTGTATATCCTTAAATTCAAACAAGAACACTCGCTGACCTTTATTAGCATAAAAATCTGGCAAGCCATCACTGATTTTTGACATATCCTCACCAGTTTTCTTTTCATATCGTTTATCTACTAATATTCGGTCTATTACTTTATAAAATAGATATTGTTCGGTGAATTTCTGTCCAACAAGTTGCTTGATTTGCACATAAGCTGGTGTCTTCTTCGTGTTAAGTAGTCCCTGTTTCTCTAATTCTTTAGCCAAGTCAAACAATAGAGAATGAAAAAACTTATCTATAAAGAATTTAATATACAAAAAACAATATGTGTTATGATCAACTTTATATAATGGCTTTTCTTGAATATTCACATCATCTATATTATCTGGTACATTAATGCAAAAGTTATCAAGAAAAGAACACATTGTTACGGAATCACTCAAATCAATTTTTATGATATTTGTTTTCTTTTCATTGCAGATTAGTTCTGCTGATAAAGAAAACAACATCAACATATATTTTGATACAGATTCACAATGTTTTCCACGAATATATGCATCTATATAGGAAGAAAAGCGTTGATCATTAGAAGCAAAATCATCCAAAAACAATTTACTCTTTACCAATTCTATCAAAGAATCTTTTATACTGAGCACAGTATTCATTCTTAATTCAAATGGCATATAGAACTTCAACATATCATCAGCAGAGTATGTACCATCTTGATTGACTTTTTCCTTTTGCACCAAATAATCATCACAAACAATCAGATAAGCTTTAAACAAATTACTCTTGTCATCTTTGCTTAGCTCTCTTCTGTATGAATTATGGTTCTGCAACAGGTATTCAATCATCTTAAGAATTGATTGCAAATCAAAAAATTGGTCTGTTGGAAATGATTTATCTCCTATAAAATCCAATATTCGATGATGTAAATCTGAATTTAATTGAAACAACATTGGAATCAGAATATGAATTTCTGCTTGTTTTACCGTTAGGGAAATTTTCTGATGAACAAGGAAAGATAACCATACAACAGATTCACATGTTGGCAAATCTTTCACCAACATCTCTATAGTATCCTTTTTGTCTTTATATAACTGAGAATAGGAGATACCTCTTGCATATTTTAAAATCATATCCATAGCTATCAAATTGTTTTGTGAATGTCCTGCATCAATCTACTCAACGGACGTTTATGTATATCTTTACTTTCACTATATGTTCCCAAGACAAACCTCTTCACATTTTCATCAGTCAAGTTAAGTTTTGTGCCAGCAAAAGATGCTTTCAAGGCTTCAATATTATTCCCATTATAGGCATACTTTTTCCATATTGATTCTTCTACAACATCTTTATGTTCTTGATAAATGGATGTGATATGCAACTTGTTGTCCATTGCCTCGCAGATACCATGATATTCAGGTCTGCTCTCCACAAGTTTTACAGAAAGCGACTCTCTGTTATGTGTTAAGATATAATCAGCCTCGTTCTGTGCTGGCAACTCAAAGTGAAGTACATCTAGACAGGCATTTTTATCATCCTCGTACAACCCAAAGAACTCATCATCGCCATCCCCCTTGTTTCTATTGCAAGAGAAACAACATGGCACAAGATTGAAGAAAGAAATACACAGAAATGGATATTTAGACTTTGGTTTCCAATGGTCTGCAGTGTAATAAGCTTTACCGTTGATGTCTGTGACCGCAAAATTAGCATTGCAATACGCACAAGTTTTAACACCTATTTCTTTCAAAAACTTGGGATAAACGTAAGTTCTAATGTCTTCATACATCAAACACGTAATTAGAAGATTATGAAAAGAATCATCTTTCTTATTCCTAACTTTCAACACTTTATCTAGTAAAGACGCATCATTCCCCAATGATGACATCAGAGTGTTATTTAATGCAGAAAAAAATGAAGGTTTCAATGTTAGCAAATCGGATTCATAGTGGTCAATAACAGTCTGTATATAGGCTTGGTACCTGCTTGAAAGAACATTGGGTATTGGCGCATAGATTTTCTTACCATTAGCATCAACTCCAATTATCTCTTTCACCTGTCCTTCAGAAAAATCCTTCTTGAACTTTTGCAATTTCTTCTTAGGATTTACCAAATGCTTGGTGGTTCCATAATGAAGATGCTTTAGAACTGTTTTCTTATATTCTTCAGCTATTGCATCAATTCTGCTATCAATGAATATCTTCCTCATGTACATTCTCCTCTTGTTCTAATATAGCCAGTTCTCTTTTCAATTCTGCGATGCGCTCTGCCTTTGTTTTGTCCTCCTCATCATGCCGTTTTATAGTTGGATGATCTTTATAAAATTCATCCAGCATTCGCCATAGAGTTTCCCTCAAAAGAGGATCTCCAACTTTTTCTATCAGAGCTGGAGCCAATTTCATGTTGAAACTATCACGGCTTTCATCAGCCAAACTGAGAAAAGAAACCAAACGTTTTATTTTTCTTTGTGCAAACTTCCCGATAAAACCATTATTTAAGAAAAAACTTTGCTTCAAAATATCGTTTACATTTGCTGCAAAAGGATTAATAAGACCGCTCTTGTTTTCTGGATGTCCATCTTTCAAGTACAAAATATTTGTGTCAGGGATGTCAGACAGAATAAACGGAGAGTGAGTGGTTATCATTACATTCAAACTGCACCTGTCTTGGAAGTTCAACAATTTGATGATACGCAAGAAATCAAAAATGAATGTTCGTTGATATTCTGGATGGAAACATAATTCCACTTCATCAAGTACGAGATTAAAGCACCTATATTTGGGCCTCCCCTTACGGACAGAACGTAAGTTGAGAAGGTGATAAAGGAGAGTACTTGTTGTGTACATAAATTGCCTTTCTCCAGAACTAAGCCTATAAAAAGAAACACTTCCCTTAACTTTACCTTTTTCATCTACTTTGTTCATGATGACTTTTGACTTGAAAAACGAGGGAGGTAAAAGGCTCATTCTATCATATACAGACTGCTCTGTCTTAGGACAACACATCCATTCTTCGTACTGCTGATAAGTAAATCTTCGATACAACTTGTCGGCATCTGGAACATTTTTGAAATGCTTAATGAAGAAAATCGTCTGACGAACCTTTACACCGATATGCGATTTATCTTCTTTCACATGCTTTGCAAGTTGCTTATAAAGACCTTTCACCTCTTGTGGTACATCTTTGCATAGCGAATTTTCAACACCACTTATTGGCTTGAATTTACTGTACATCGGATATTTATCTGCAATAGATAGTACCTTACAAACCATATAAAGACGGGCCATCCATAAGATATTGTGGTCATTGTTGGTAATAGGAGGCAATTGATAATTACCTAATATCAGATTTGCGACACTTCTACGATTTTGAGAATTGCAGGCTTCTTTGAAAGATTTCAAAATACGGTTATACTTTCTTCCTTTGCTTTCCTTTTCTGTGGCATTTTTGAAATCTTTTATCAATTTGCTTTGGTTCAATGAGTATTCAATTCTATTTAATTCATAGCCATTCAGATATTGGCCATGTTTCTCACCTTTGTCAAACTCTATTAACAGAGAAGTTATTCGATACATGGTCAATGCTGTTTCATTTCGCATATTGATAACTCCATCATCCCTATACGGATTCAGATTGATTGGACACATGTAACCATCATTTTTATGAAAGAGACTGTTTATCCATGTACCTTTCAGATTCTTCTTCCATTGGTTGCACTTTCTATCATACACCAAACTGTCTTCATAATAATAATCTGACGCCACGTATGCCTGTATGGAATAATTGGTAACAATGGTATAGAAAAAAGTGGAAGCTAAAATCCATATCTGCTTTTCCGTCGCATTTGTATAATCCTCATACCCTTCAAACATTTCAGTACAATGTTCTCCAAAAGCTACTTTTTTGTCACCTTCGTCTAAAGCAACATTTCTGTCGCGAACTTTTAAGATAATATTTTGATTCCCAATAGAATACTCCAAGTCTGCGTATATGCCTAAAACATACTTCAATTCATCAGCAGCAGAACATTCTACCCGACAATACATAAAAGCCGCAAGATTATTTATCATCCTAAACATCAGTTCAAGCAAAGTTGATTTACCAGAACCATTTTCACCAACTATTGTTTCCACGGTGATATTGGTTCCAAAGAATCCTACTTCTTGCTGAGTTGTAAAAACGTACTCAGTATCTTGTAAGTTCTTTTTGACTTTTTCCGAACATTCCTTATGAATTGTCAATTTCTTTACGACAAAAGATTGAATATTAGGCATAATTTAAAATGTTATTGTTAGAAAAAATGCAACTAATCCCTCATCCCCTAAAACAAACTCATTATAGGATAGGGGGAGCAGTTTCCCAAAATTCATCATTCATTTCAAAGTCTCTTGATACCAGTCGAAGAGTTTCTATGCATTGCAGTATACCCTCCAATCACCCCATAACATACCAACGGTATGAGAAAGGCAATCGCCATACTGCCCGTAGTATCCGCAATATACCCCATGATTACTGGAGCAACCGCACCACCCACTATCGTCATGATAAGCAACGAAGAAGCAAGCTTGGTCTTTGTACCCGCATCCCTCAATGCCAGCGAGAAGATAGTCGGAAACATGATGTTCTCTCCCAGATACAGGGCGAAGAAAGCAACATTAGCGTGATCTACATCATGCCCTGCAGTGCAGAGATATGAGTACTGCGAAACGATAGCATCGCCTTCCAGTACCACCCAATCCTGGTGATAGCAGATCACTTCAGGTCCCAAACAAGCACGATGCCCCATTTGCATCCCATTCCACCTTAGCTCCGAACATCCGCAACAAGGCAATACGCCACTTGCGAAACACAGGAGTAACAAAAGGACGGAATAGAAATGCAGCAGCGATGTTCCACACCACTCGCTTTATTTTGATACTCCCAGACACATGCCCTATAGTATGACGTTCTAATATTTTATTTTCTTCCATAACATCTATTTATCACATTTTCAAGAGTTTTTATTAAATCCCGATATGAAAGACCTTCGACACCAACCTTTGATGATGAAACTTCTTTTAACAAACCAAGCAAAGACTCCAAGACTACTACATCTGGCTTAAAGTATTGTTCCCAATAATCCACACTTGCACTAAGTTTATAGTGGATTTCAAGAAAATTACGGAATTCATATCTACCCTTGTTGCTCAATCTGCATATTTCATCAAACAGCATGGCCGTATTCTCTTTCTCAAAGGCAGGGACAAGGCTATATGGCCGACTTTGATCAGGATAGCTCTCACCTTCCAATTCAGACAATATACAGACATTCTCATCAGTAAGATTGCGCAATATCTTCTGCCTTTCATCACACAATAAAGCCAGTCGCTGTTCGATGACATTATGAAAATCATATATCATAGCTTTCGTTGGCAGTTCATTATTAGAAGACATACAGACATAATTGTATCCATAAAAGAAAGAAATCTTAAACTTCAACAATTCCTTCATGTCATTTATCTGTAAAATTCTGACTTCCAACAAATGTTTTATACGGCTCAATGTTTCAGACCTCAGACTATGCACTTGCATGGCATCAAAATACCCAAGATATCCTATAGCCACTCCGAGTTGATTAGCATCCTGAATTTTCCCGTCAAGCAAATCCTTTTCAACTTCATCATATCTTTTATTGAATTCATTATCAGAAAGATAAATAAAGCCATCAAATTTCGACTGGATTGTATGGCTAATTCTCTTTGTCGGAAATAATGCCTCTATCGTTCCTTTTACGCTGCATCCCTTTGTAAGGAAACTCACGATTTCATTGACGAAGGTATAGAACGTCGTCGGATAAATATTACCCTCGCTTATTTCCTTATATTTCTTTTCAATCTTACAGCATACATTGTTCTCGTCCTTCTTAAGTCTCGCATTATATTCAGGGAAAGCTCTGTCCCATTTGGCTACTGTATCATGATTCTCGGAATTATTATATTCGGCATATACGGCAATGAAAGAAGACAAAAGACAATGGAATATCACTTCATTTTCTCTTATTTTATTCTCAGGAAATTCCCTCAGCACCTCATTGAAATCATAGAGACACTGACGCAGAAGGCGCAGATTGTTATATGTCGTTGCTCTGAAGCACCGGATTATATACTCTCGCTCCTTCCTTATGAATTTGTCAAGCCCGTAATCCTCTATATAATTGTCAAGCGCAGCATCTACATTGGGAAGTATTTCAAACTGTCTTCCGACAGTCTTCTCCTTAAAATCCGAATATATCTTCAGGTTATCACCTTCCAATTTCGATTCATCACCTATTATTAGGACATGAAACTTACAACGTTCCACAAAGAAATTAATGAAGCCTAAAAGAATGTTCATCGGAATAAAAGTACGCTCAATATCATCAAAGACAATGAAACGAGTACCTTTCACTTCTTCGGAACCAGACTCAAAAAGACTCATAATGTCAAGAGAACCTGATGCAGAAGCCTTTATTTCTCGGTCTTCATCAACCGTAAGGTCTGTCTTGAAGACAATCTTGCTTGCAAACTTTGCAGCGGTTTTAAGAACCTTCGCAGTCTTTGAATAGTAGAAAGGATTAACTTTCCTGTCAATTTCAGTCTTTATTTCCGCAAGCGTAGACATGCCATAAACAGACACATAGATGGGCTTTAGATAAATAACCTCTTCCCTATTTTCATCTGACACTTTAAGAGTTTTCAGCCATTGATTAACAAAGAAAGTTTTACCACATCCCCATCGCCCTGTCAGCATAACTGCATACTGAGGATCAGGGTTCCTCATATAAACATCAAGAAAATTTGTAATATTTTCGTTCATTGTAAATTAATCATATTATGCGAAGATAACCCTTCCATTTATGTCATCCATCAAGTTACAAGAAATATTCAGAAATAAGCTTTCTCCACCTTAATGGTTTCTGTGAAGCAATATCCTTATCTCCTTTAAATTCTATAAACCTTTATACACCTCCATCATTTCTTCTGCCATTACCTTAGCAGAGTATTTATCCTCTATGAACTTGCGACCATTCTTGCCCATCGTTTCAAGCTCTTCATCAGATAAAGCGAGGAACTGGCGGAGAGTAGCTACTAATGGCTGAGTACCAATCTCTATCCAAGCACCAGCGTTTGATGAGTTGAGATCATTCCATGGAGTACCAACAGTAGTGATGACAGGAGTACCAGAAGCAAGACTCTCAGCAATGGCAAGGCCGAAATTCTCAGAATGAGTAGGCAATACAAAGAAATCGGAAGTCTGGAACAGACGCCACTTCTCATCACCATACACACCACCGATAAGCTGCACAATATCCTGCAGACCACGATCAGAAATCATCTGTTGCATTTCCGCAACATAAGCAGCATCACCCTCACCTGCTACTATAATCTTATAGCCCTGCAACTCAGAGCGAAGTTCAGCAGCAGCCTCAATGAGGAAGTTGATACCCTTCTTAACATGCACACGAGAGAGGAACAATATCTGGCGAGTCTTCTTCCAAGACTTCTTCATTTCAATGCCGGCAGCATCAATACCGAGTTTTACCACCTTGATGTTGGAATTATAACCTAACTTCATGAGATTATCCCGCTCACTCTCAGCCGTAGCTTGGATGCAGTCGGCCTTTTGTATCGCAGCTCTTTGATAGAGCCATAGTGCAGGAACCTTCCGAGTCCAGTAATGACGCTTGATAATCCAAGGCTCCAGCATACCATGCGGAGTCAGCACCACCTTATATCCCAGTTTCTGCGCCAAACGTTGAATCATAGCACAGTCAGGAGTCCAGCAACAGTTGATATGCACGACATCAGGTTTTATGCTATTCAGCAGTCCAACAACCGTTTTCTTCCAAGCACCAGAGAATGGACGAAAACGAGGAATATCATGCACCTTGCAGTTCTCCATAGGCAATGGATTCTCCGAAGCATGAGTCAGGATATGCACATCAGCCAGTTCACCCAATGGCTTTGCCAGCACCTGCATATAAGTAGAAGTACCACCCCATGTTCGGTCGATACTCGGAATATAATGAATAATTTTCATCAGTCTCTTCTAAAAATATCTCGTGTATAAACCTTATCCTTTACATCATCCAGACAAGCATCATAGCGGTTTGCGATGATGGCATGACTCTGTGCCTTAAAGGCTTCAAGATTGTTCTCTACTCTACTACCAAAGAAAGTACTACCCTCTTCCAAGGTTGGCTCATAGATGATAATCTCTGCACCCTTTGCCTTGATACGCTTCATGATACCTTGTATGGCAGACTGGCGGAAGTTATCGCTGTTTGATTTCATAGTCAAGCGATAGACACCAATCACGCAGTTGTGCTCCTTGCTTGCATCATAGCTGTTATCATCAGCATAGCTATAGTAACCAGCTTTCTGAAGAACAGCATCAGCAATATAGTCCTTGCGAGTGCGGTTACTTTCAACGATTGCCTCAATCAGGTTCTCTGGAACATCAGCATAGTTTGCCAAGAGCTGTTTGGTATCCTTTGGCAAGCAATAACCACCATAACCGAAGCTTGGATTGTTATAGTGTGTGCCGATACGTGGATCAAGCCCTACACCTTCTATGATTGCCTTGGTATCAAGACCTTTGACCTCTGCATAGGTATCAAGCTCATTGAAGTAGCTTACACGCAAAGCCAAATAGGTATTGGCGAAGAGCTTCACAGCTTCAGCTTCCTTCATACCCATAAAGAGTGTATCGATATTCTCCTTGATGGCACCTTCCTGCAAGAGTGCAGCGAAAGTCTTGGCAGCTTCTTTCAACATCTCTACATCTGTTACAGCATTGATTGCCTCGTTCTCTTCTGCGAACTCAGGACGATCGATTATCTTTGGATAACCTACGATAATACGGCTTGGGTAGAGATTATCATAGAGTGCCTTGCTCTCACGAAGGAACTCTGGGGAGAAAAGGAGATTGAATTTCTTGACTCCTTTCTTGGCATACTTTAGGTAAAGACTGCGGGTATAACCTACCGGGATAGTACTCTTGATAACCATCACAGCATCTGGATTCACTTCCAATACCAGATCAATAACTTCTTCTACATGGGTTGTATCGAAGTAATTCTTTACTGGGTCGTAGTTTGTTGGTGCTGCAATCACCACGAAGTCAGCATCTGCATAAGCTGACTTGCCATCAAGAGTTGCAGTCAAGTTCAATGGCTTTTCTGCCAAATACTTCTCAATATAATCGTCCTGGATTGGAGAAATCTTATTATTGAGTTTCTCCACCTTCTCTGGGATTACATCTACTGCTGTTACATGATGGTGCTGAGACAACAGGGTTGCTATACTCAGACCAACGTAGCCTGTTCCAGCTACTGCTATTTTTATATCTTTGAAATCTTTCATATCGTTTTTTATTTATTGTTAGATACTTTATCTATGATAATCATTGCATGATCAACCATCTGTTCGATAGTCAGATGCTTTGAGACATAATCTCTTGCATTATCTCCCATTCGTTTTATATCTTCAGCATAAAGCAAATTGATCTTACTAATGCAGTCATCAATATCTTTGAATATCAATCCATTTTCTCCTGATTGAATATACGAGTATTCCACACATTGCAGAGTCTCATGAGAGCGTTCAAAAGTAAAGATAGGTTTGCCATACGCCATAGCTTCAACGATAGACAGCCCAACCCAACCAGGCTGAAAATATACATCTGATAAAGCAAAGAGTTCTCTTTTAACCGCCGTATCATATACTGCTCCAAAATCATACACATTGCCATAAGAAGAAAAGTCAGGCTTGCACTTTCCAGAACCAATAATCACAAAGCCATACTTTTTATCATCCAGTCGCTTGATTGTTTCCAAAAGCAAATCTACTCGGCGGTCAGCAGTAAACCTGGCACAGAAGATAAAGATAACATCTTGCTTGACTCCATATTTAGCCTTTAATTCATCTTTTGTCAAATCAGGCTGATACATAGTCATTTCATCAACGCCAGACAAAGTATTACAGAGAGCCACCATAGGTTTATCAGGAAAATACTTTTGCCATTGCTCCTTGTCTTTATCCATGTAGAACCAGATACCATCCGCTAAGGCAATCATCCATTTCAGTTTCCAATCCGGCTTTTTCTCTTCTTTCAGATAGCGACGAACAGAAATCCCCTGCCCCCATAGAATGATTTTCTTGTGATGCAACCATTTAGTTAACAAGAGAATCCATGTACCAAGATGAGCAAAATGGAGCATCAGTACCAGGACTTTATTCTCTTTGCCCAACAGAGAGAATGGATTGTAGAACAGCAGTTTCCCCTTGATAAGCTTGCTTGGTATATGTTTACATACAATATGACTCATCTGAAAAGAAGCAGACTTCACATCTTTCGTCTTTTCATAAGTATAAATTTCCTGATCCAGAGATATATCATTGACGGCACCCTGTTTCAGTCGCTTCCCCAACAAGTCAAAGAATTCCTCACGATAATGAGGAATAAACGGTTGTAAGTGAATCAGTTTCTTCATCTATTTATCATTTTTTTCAAAGAATTAGCCAGATTTCTCTGACCTTTCTCATTCAGGTGGATGACATCGCGATACATATCTACAGTGACACCCTCATCCAATCCATTTATCAATTTTACGTGATGAGTTTTAGCCCATTCCATAATCATCAATCCACCTTCCTTATATTTCCGGCTCATGACCTCACCCACCTCAGGATGAAGATAAATAAAGAAAGGAATATGCTTTCCCTCAGAGATCTGAAGGAGCTGGTCAAAACCAGGATCAAAATTCAAAGCCTTATTCGCAACACCCTCATCACTCTTCACTTTCTCTACCACTTGTGCATCAGGATCTAAGAGTTGCTTACCTCTAAAATAAACCTTGATACGAGGCATCAGATATCTATCTATCACTTCCCATATAGCCAACTTATATTGTTTATCAGGATAATTAGGATAGATACCGACCACAGGAATATGGCTCATCACATCAAAGGCATCATGGCTACTACACACAAGTACCATCGCCTTGGCACCAAAAGTACCTTTCTCTTTCAGATAAGCAGCACAATTGTCTGGTCCCCAACTACCCGACGAAATATTCAACATCTGCATCCCAGTTTCTTTCGAGAACAAGGTTGTGGCTACACTATCCTGATCAAGCATGGTTCCACCAAAGATAACCGAATCACCCAACCCAAGGACAATCGTTTTCGTAGAATCTGGCTCATCACTTCTCTGAGAATAAGAATTGTAATCAATATGAGAGAAAAAGCGATAGCGATGCTGATTCGGCTGAGCAATATACTCATAGGCAGGCGATGACTGATATAATACCGCATCACAGAAGCCAAAGACATAGCGGAGAATAATTTCAAAAATTGAGAAAGAAATCAGAAATATGCTAAGACATTTAAACTTAAAAGAGACAGTATGAATTAAAATTTTCATCTTATTTCTAATATCTTAATAGAATATTATACCTTATGTAAATGCATAAGCATCGGATACTTACGATACATCATTTTATGTTCTATCATGATACCAATAATAAACCAAATAATCAGACAAAGATACCATCCAGCCTGGAACATATAACCTTCCAGAATAGAGTGAATAGACATAAAGACGAATGCTACATAGAATAAAATTGTATTGTAATCCTTACCTATCTGACGTGGCATTACTATTGCAGCAATCCAAATGGCTATGATAAATATAATACCGATAATACCAGCTTGAGCCAACACAGAAATAAAGCTACCACCTGATTCAGTACGACCAACCTGCTTATTTGCTCCAACACCATGAGCAGCAAAGCCGATACCCCAAATCGGAGAAGACTTGAATTCTTCCATTCGCTGACTCCACAGTTCATCACGTGAAGTATTTTCTGTTGTTATTTCAAGACCATTCTTTTTGTTCATCATAGCCTGAGAATTTTTCATTAAGAATGGTGCAAAGATTACTGCTGCGACTCCCACGATTACCAAATTTTTAACTACTGCGATTTTTTTAGACTGCATCCATATTATTAGTACAGAGCATGCTAACGAAAGGAAAAATGCAGAACGTGAAGCACCAATCATTGTAACATATAGACTCGCTAAAACCATTGCAAAATAAAAATATCTCAAAGATTTTTTCTTCAAATTATCTCTAAAAGCCATGCTTACAAAAAACAATGTAGAGAAGGCTGCAGCACAACTCGTCCACATTGGGTGACTACAAAAACCCGCAAACTCCGCTACGCGTCCCATGGCTATACCATATTCATCTATATATACCAAATTGATACCAGCAAACTTCGCATATAAATTAGCTAATGTTGCTATTCCGAATCCAGAAAATATGCAATACATGAGCTTGATTTTGTATAGATGCCATTTAATGGATAGTCTTGGCGCAGCCATGAATAGTACAATAGAAAATAGAACCAAACGAAAGTCTAATACCATGTTGATTGTTGTAGATAGCCACAAAAAGGCTATAAAAACATAAAACAGAGTTGTCTTACTACATGATTGCATTTTGAATTTACTCATTTTATATAATATCAGAGCAAAAGCGATATAGTATGCAAACTGAGGAAACCAAGCAGGAAATAAGTTGGTAAAAACAAAAAATGTGATAAGATACTCAAACTTATGCTGTTTGATGAAAAATTTTATTTGCTTAAACATAGTTTATTTGTTGATTGTTTTCTTCATTCTTTCTACAGCTTGACCGAAAGCAAACATACGACAAGCCTCATTTATTATCATTTCTCTTGTTATCTTCTCTTGTTTGATATCCTGTATCAATGATTGAAGATTCTTAAGAAATTCTTCAGCAGTACTAAATTCCCACATCATGCCACTTTTTTCAAAATTCCTATACCCCCTTGCAGAAACTGCGTGAGTCAAAACAGGCAGACCATTACGGAAACCGTCCATTACTCGGAGTTTCATTCCTCCTCCCAATCTTGCAGGACACAAGAAGATATCACAATCTTGCACAATAGAATCCATGTTCTTAGGATTAGGTATGACAATTACTCTTGGAGACATGGGCTTTATACGTTCTAATAAAGAAACTGGAGGATTTTTACCAGCTAATACTATATGTATTTCTTCCGAAACAAGAGGAAGAAGTTCGTCCAGAAAATAGTTGATACCATCCATATTCTGCACATTTCCCATCGTACCGCTAATCACCATCTTCAGGTGTTCTTTTCTGAATGGTTTTATTTCAGATAGAGAATGATGATCATCATTTTTAGGATAAAAGCACCCGCCAACTACAGCATTAGTATTCGACGCACCATACATCTCTGCAAATTGCTCCTTGTCTTCTTCCGTCAAGAAGATATTGTAGTCACAATTCAAATATGATTTTCGCTCATTCTTCTTCACCTGATGCAAGAATAACAAACGTTTTAGCAAACTATTATTATCCTTAAAATAATCATACTCGCAATTATGATTGAGCACAATAGTCTTTACACCGCTATTTTTACAAGAACGAACCAAAGAACCCGCAATACTGTTGTGATCAAATACACAATAATCATAATGATTGCTTTTGAGTAAAGCCTTCACTGTCTCTTGGTGTCGATGCATAACCCCGGTAAAAGCAGTCATCACCTTACCGATAAAACCACGAGGAGCTACAGGATAGAAATGAGCCATTGGATATTCTTTCTTGCGTTCGGGAGTTAAATATTCCTTGCAAATACAAACATCCATTTCAGCCCCTTGAAACACCTCTGAGAACAACTGCAGATAGTTACGGCAAGCATAGCACCCACCTCCAATCCCCCAGGGATTATGTTTCAATACATATAATATTCTCATAAGATATAAATCTAAAGATTCAATATAAATTTCGCCAATCTTTGCTGCGCTTTCATCTTATAATAGCCCAACGTTTTCTTTTTCACGTCAGTTGTTTTGAAAACAACACCACCCTTAGCATTAGGATTCCAGCTCTGTGCTACACGATGGATACAAACAACATCCTTCATACTGGTATATCCTGGCTGGTCAAAATACTGATAAGGATATACATGAACTCCATTCTTTAACAACTGCTTTTTATTATTGCTATTACTATTGTCGAAACCATAGTTCTGAGCTAAACTCATTTGGAGATCAGGAATGATGGTCATATCATAGCGAAGACGCTGCTCCAATTGTTCATTATGCGAACGGATGAAATGACGATTTTCATAGAACTCCAGACATTCCCCTATAAAAGGATGCTCCTTCTCTGCTCCAAAGCAATGAGAAGTCAGCATGGTATAATCCTTTCCGGTCTTAGGATGATGATGTACGTAATATTCCCTACCAATGAACATACCGTCATTCAAGAATGGATCAAATGACTTAAACATCTCTATATCTGTGTCAAGCCAAATGCCACCATAATGATAGACTGCATACAGGCGCACAAAATCAGCAGCAAAAGCCCACTTCTTCACACTCACAGCCTCGTTAGCAAACACATTATTACATTCAGCCAACTTCTTGGCATCCCACAGTATAAACTCATAGTCTGACAACACCTTCTTCCATGTATCCATACAAGCTTTTAATTCTGCTGGATAGGGATCACCACTAAACCATGAGTAATGAATAATTTTTGGAATCATATTTTTCTAAACACATTTTAAGTTCTACCTCCACAAAGTACAGCTAATACCTGAGGTAAGGCTTTTTTCAATAAATAATAAAGTGCATAGCAAATAGCAAATGTCACAAAAGGTAATATGACAATTACGAAATAATGAGGCAATGGCAATCTATTTATCATACCAGCACACCAAGCTAAGACACAAGTATTATGAAGCGCATAAATGAAGAACACGGATGAAGCCATGACACTCATTTTCTTCAACATATTTTCTGGCATCAAGTTCATCAGATAATAACAGGCAAACACCCCAGAAAGGATATAGGACATTTGACACATATGAGCGTATGACTGATCATGAAATAATAAATAGAGCACCAAGCTTAAAACTGCCATTGGCACAACTGCCCATCTCCATTTCAATGCAAAATCACATGGACTTCCGGTTATAGCAGCATTGATTGAGAAATACCCCCCCCAAGATAAAAAACACGATAGCTGACATACTCAATCCAACAACACCCGTATTAACTCCAGCCAAGTATAGTATAGCAAGAATGCCTACTCCCCAGCTTTTTAGCCTTTTTATATAAAGGTAAGCTATTGGACTTAAAATACACATTACCATCAGGTCTCTCACATACCATAAAGGAGAATCGTATGGCATGGTTCCTCCAGTTATATCCCACCAGACATGCCAGATACCATTATTCCATAAATCAGCGAGATAAGTTTGCAATGCCTCGGTACTCTTTCCTTTAAAAATAATGGAAAACAAATTTCCTGCTACGATATTCATCATAGGAAGTAAATTCCAAATCAAATATGGTAACAGTAAAGTTCTGCTTCGTTTTATAAGTTTTCTGAAATATTCCTCTTTACAGAATTGATGACCATAAAAGAAATAATATCCAGAGATCAAGAAAAAAACAGGAACAGCCACATTAGATATTGCCGCCAGCATCAATCCTAAATATCCGTCACTAGTCAAATTCAAATTCTCGTGAACGAAAATCACAAGAATAATCATTGGAACTTTGAGAGCATTAGAATAGGATGACATTTTTTCTTTATTTATTGGACGACTCGTCATAATATATTATTCAACTAAAGGTTTATATTGGGCAGGATTCTATATTGGCAACATACCACCTTATTGCTTCAATATATTGTTTCTTGCGAACTTCAACATCCGTAACTACCAAAATATCATTCTTGATGTTCGGTTGGACGCATCCCGTCAACAATAATACAACCTTATGCTTCATCTCTCTACAACTTTACTAAATTCATATATTTCAAAAAAACACTCAATCCATAACGATTCTTCAAAATCACCTTAAGCAGATAAAGTAAACATTTGATACCTCTTAAATGCCAAGGCTTTTTAGCACCAATGAAATGAATGACAAAAATCTTCTTTTCTGCATCTGCTGCATCAAATGAAAATCCCGAAGCCTTTGCTAAGGTCAAATGCTTGAAAAACATATTTAAACCCTCGGGCAAATGCAGATCTACGCGTAAATTCCAATCAGGCATAAAGTCGTTAATGACATCTTGATCGCCAACATTCTTACCTTCTGCTACATATTTTTTCAAAGTTAAAGGCAACTGTGCCATTAGACTTTGTAAAGTATCCTCATTGGGCTTAATTACCATCAATCCAGAATTGAGTCTCACCCAATCAGAATTAAGAAAACGCCCTGCCTGACATGCCGAAAAATCAGGATATTCAAAGAGGAAATCTATATTAGAAATAATCATCATATCAGAATCAAGGAACACTATTTTGTCAAATTGTTTCCCCTCTCCCCAATAACTCCCCCACAAGAGCAACTTATCAAAGGTATATTTCCAATGCGAAAATTCAGTACTATTGAGTATTTCCAAACCTTCAGTTGCACTTTTAGTAAGCTTTGAAGTGGCAATACCTTGCTCATGAAGTCGATTCACAACCTTTTCATCCAAGTCCTTGGAGCATACACATAAGAAAGGTATCTTTGTACCTGTTGATTTTAAGGAGCGTGCTAATGCAACGACTCCAGGCAAATAGTTCTCTGTACTTAACAGAGTGACATAACAACATTTCATTTTATTCCTTTTATTCTTAAATATAACTTGTTAATTATAAAATAAGCTATCACACTCCAATGTGCCAACTTCATTTTTGCACTCTTAGGAAATTCAAAACCTTGATTGCTCCAAGCGTCCAAGAACTGACGAACTTTTGATTGTAGAGTTTTCTTGTTTACTGCTTTGACTAAAGAGGCGCTATAGAGCAAGTTTTGGAACATTTGCTGGATGCGCATTTCCAACCAAGGTTCAGGCTTTACATTCTCGTCTTTGCACCATTTTAACAACCGCTTTATCACCTGTGGAAGATCCTCCAAGTTCTTGCGTCGATAACTATCATCTTGAGTTGCAGAACCTTCACGCAAACGATAATTGTACAAGACTGCATCTAAACGAGCAGGTCGTTGGCATCGTGTCAGGTATTTATATTGAAATTCCAAATCCTCGCCAACTCTTGTACCTAAGGAAAAAGCGAGACGTTGGTGGTTATCAATCATCACCCACGTCTTTTTGTAGAAAAGACGTGGGTGATGATTACACAGGTATTTACAGAGGAATTCATTTTTGGATAATTCAGTACATTTCACCATACCTTTTTGATGTTCTAAAGAATTTAAATTTTCACCATCACGAAACTTCCTCATGTCAAATAGAACATAATCAGCATCATTCAACACCTCTGGATTTGAAATTTCAAAATCAGGGTTAATACTGTCATCCGAATCAACAAACCATATCCACTCACCTTTAGCTGCATCCAGTCCTGCATTTCTTGCAGCACTCACACCAGCATTCTTCTGATGAATAACTCTGAATCTGGAATCCTGTTTTGCATACTCATCACAGATCTGTCCAGATGTATCTGTCGATCCATCATCAACAAGTATTGCCTCCCATCTAACAGCTTTAAGCTGTGAAATACTATCTAAGCATTCACGTAGATATTTTTCCACATTATATACTGGGACAATTATTGAAATAAATATATCTTGCATAAACTAAATAAATTGATCAGAATTTACTTATTCCACAACATTTTCTTAATATAACTATTGCTTTGCAGTATAGCAACAAATACTAATACCACACATACAACCATCAGCGCAATGACTATTGAAACTATCGAAGCTAACAAAGGATTTTCATCTAAAACAACAATATCAACGACTCCGTTAAGATGTCGTGGCAAGACAAAATAATGCATGAGATAAATCTCCAGCGTATATGTACCTATCTTCGATAAGCATCTACCCATTCTTGTATGAGAAGATAACTTAGATCTGTATGTATAGAAGACATAGTATGCCAAAAGTACAATACTTATTTCTTTCAGAAGCAGATTTATATTGTATAACAAGCCATTTAACTGAAAATCTCCTATAGCATTAGCAGCATATACCATCAGAAATACAATCACAACCGCTACTCCTCCTTTATCAGAGTAGATCATTTCAGCATTATGCTTAACAAACATACCCAAGACGAAAAATACAAAGTATTTCCATTGTGCTACGCCTAAGATGTGTGCAATAACCATATCTCCATACATTCGTTGTACAGTTGGCATTGATAATCCATAACATACGAAGCATGCACCTATCAAAAGTATATTAAACAATCTTTGGTTTTTACATGCCATCAATCTTAACATATCAATAATCACAAAGAACTCAAATAGAGTTATTGTAAACCAATATCCTGCCTTGAATTTGTCCTGCAACATATCCATGAAGGATACGTGATTAAGCATAGCATAAAGCCCTCCAATTACAATAGTAGGAAGTAGTATGGAGTGTACTCGCTTTTTTATCTTTATTATAGATGGGGGGGTAATTTCCAAAGGAACAAACAAGCCTGAAATAAAGAAGAACAAAGGTACTGCCAACAATGTTGCCAGCTCCATATAATATCCACCAATAGACTGTCCAAATCCATATTGAGGAACATGCATAAAGACCACTAAAAGAATAGCCAGACCTCTAAGGGCATCTATATATTCTAAACGCTGTTTCATTCAATCTATACGTTTTTTAGAATAATACATTATTTTGTTCTTCAATGATATTCACATCGTGGCGAAGTGTTGGCTTGCTCTCTATATGATACAACCCCAACCGACCTAACATCATCTTAACTTTTTGCTTGCGAGATAGTCTTTGTACCTTATGAGTTAACCCTACCTCAGACCAAGGCGTCATTTTGCGGTATTTATAGTACAAATCCTTAAAAGGATTAATACATTCATAATGCCAAGGTTTTTGCGGCATGCAGAAATGGATGATAGCAGGGTTCTTGCAAGCATCAATGATTTCCGGATAATACTTTCTATCAAGATATAACCATTCTTCCACGTACAGATAATATTCAAGAAGGTTATAACGGAAAGGAAGCATCTGTTTGTTATCATGGAAGAGAATATTGATAATATCCTGATCATGATTTTTTAGAGCCTTAGGCATTGCTTTAGCTACCTCTTTTGCTCTATCAAAGACATGAATTTCTCTCCACTTTTTTAAGTTGATAAGCAGAACTCCAGCATTAATATAACCATCATGTATCGGATATCGCAATCGATTATAAAGCCTTATACTGTCATTCACTCTATCTCGAACACCAGCTACGGCATAATCCCCCATTTCTGTATTCCATAGTTCCTTCAAACTTCCATTTACGATAGTATCACAGTCTAAATAAATCACCTTATCTATATCAGGTAATTTATCTTGGATTACCAATCGGAAATAAGTTGTAAGATTGATATAGGCATCACCAACAGGGAAATCTTTGAAATCATCTTCAGACAATTCATAAAACTTAATATCTTTCCCTTCAATACCACTTACCCACTCCTGTAGGCTTTTTCGATTGACATCTGAGATTCCATCGACAAACAAATGAAAAGTAATCTCTTCCTCCTGATTGTTGTCTATGACCGAAGCTATAGTCGCTGCACAATAGGGAATATAGTTATTATCTAAACAAAAAACGATGTTCATAATTATTAATATAAGGACATATAAATTTATTGTAAAAGAGGCCGAAAATAACACCGTTAATCCAACATAAAGCAACCATGACGATATGAAGATCAACATTTATTGATATCCTCTGCATTAAAGCATCCACACGAAAGCCTAAACAACTTAATGTTAGACTTTGATGAGACAAATATACAAACATTACATAAGACGAAAGCCATACTATCCATTTGTTTGCAAATATCAATTTAACAATATTACTATCATAAACAAAAATGAAAGCTATTAACAATATATGAATGATAGAAGTCCCACCTCCTAATATCTGAAAATAGATAAGGCAAAAGTAGATTACTACAAAAAATATTGCCAGTATATCTTTTCTTTTAGGTAAGTGTACCTGTTGTTTATTCTTTATTGCAGACCACAAACACATTCCCATCAAATACTCTAAAAGTCGAGTAAAAGGACTTATATAAGCCAACCAACCACCAAGTGAGAAGCTCTTATCTAATTCCATACAGGCTAAAACGCATAGATAGAAAAATATCATCAATGGCAAACTCTTATTATAAAAAAATCTAAGAATTAATCTATAACAAATTGGTGACAAGATATAGCAGAAGAGTAAAGAAGATAAGAACCAAGCTACTCCTACATATTTCAATGCATAAAAAACAGACTCCTGCGGAATCCAGGACTGAATCAATAAAGCATATGGAATTATATCTATCGTAAATTTATTAACACCTCCAAGCATACTCATCATACAATGGATAAGCAAAACTATCCAATATGCAGGAAACAGAGCAAGCATTTTCTTCACAATGTATTTTTTCCAGATTAATTTGTCACGATATAAGAAACCTGAGACTACGAAAAAAAAAGAAACTAGTTCATTACCCCCCCCGAAAACTGGTTTATTACCATACGTATGCAACAAAACAATACCCATCATAAAAAAAACTCTAAAGCCTTGAATAGGCAATGTCCTAAGTTGTGTATCCATAAAATATACCAATTAATTATCTATACAAAAAAACTATGTGAATCATACTCTATCTCTATTAAACAATGGGAAAAAAATACTTTTTAAACGATTTAAATCATAATGGGCATTAGCATAGCATATAAGCAAACTTTTATATATTTCTCTTTTAGAGATTAAAGGATTTTTTGAATAAATTTTATCTGCTATATTTTTAAAACATCCTTTAGCCCAATTACGGAGATTATCACCCTTATTCGTAGCTTCTTCAGCTGATGTTTCTTCTATAAGACGAACCACATCATAAGTTTGCAAACCATATTGTTCGTCTAAATATTCTTTCAATTCTGCAGTATTCTGTTCAATCCATTCCCAAACACCTAACTCAGGGGTTATACTTAAATAAGAAATATTGTCTTCATTACGATAAAACAATTCATATTTTTTTTGTTCTGCTTCTGTACGATTTCTGTTATTATGCCATTCTCTATATGTGGTTTTAACGTCTTCATCTAGGAAAGCCTGTACATGGCTCTTGTTATATCCAAACATAGGAAAAGTTTCTACTAGTTTTACGACACTTTCATAAGGTCCTACGGGAATAACTTTACAATTTATTGGCTTACCTGTATCTGCCAAGAACTTATTTACAATATATTGAAAGTAATCTGTAGCCATATCATCTTCTACAAAGAAGAAGAAATCTGGCTTTTGTTCTTCGCTTGAAGAAACTGTCCTTAGGATATAAGAAGGAAAACAATCCTTCAAAACTTCTACGGTGCCATTTGATTGTTTTTCCAAAAACAAACGCTTTTCGGCATGATTGATAAGTGAAGCTGAATGTGTTGAGATTATAATAGCCAAATCCTTTTGCAATGCTTGTTCCTTCAAATAATCATAAAACTTTATTTGCGCCAAAGGATGAAGAGCCAATTCTACCTCATCTATCAGTAACAAAGTTTTAGGAGTGATATGCTCCAATGTATCCAACGTATTCAACAGCAACCGCTCTCCCAAACTAAAATTATGCTCAGAATAAATATTATGCCCAGTTTGAATAACATATAGCTTATTGTTTCTATGCAATTGACTTTGCCTACCTTTTTTTCCTTTTACTGTTATGAACTTCAAATCATCATATTTATCAGAAGACAATATTTCTTTCATTGGTCGCTTTATGCTGTCACTTACTTCCAATAGAACTGGCCGTTTAGAAACAAACTGATCTTGAGTATAAAAACGCAAGCCCAATGTTGAGATAAACAATGTGTTTATAAATGGAAATGCATTTATCAAACTACTATTTTCACGTGGCGTAGGTGCCCACCTTGAACGAGAATACTGATATTTGACTTCTTTTGTATCTGTTTTATATATAATAGACGCATTTTTGTAAGCATCAATCTTTAACCACTTGTCATTTTTTACTTGGAAATTTTTAAAAGCATATTTATCTCCTAATCTACTCAATGCAATAAGTAAAGATGTCTTACCACATCCATTGATACCAGTTAAAACATAAACCCCCTTTCTTTCAGGAAAAGGAAACACTAACTCCTTAATTCCCTTCAGATTTTCTAATTTAACTTGAAACATAATAAAAAATTACCAATAACAACTACCTTCTACACCCTCTGCATTTACAGGAGTGTCTTCTTTTGAAGGTCTTACCCAATATTCGTTATAATATGTTTGCGTATATGGAAATTGATCTTGATATTCACTCACTGTTTCCCAACGTTTACCCTTAATACCAAACAGTAATTGTAAAACGCCACCTAAATGAATCGCCTGCTTACCCATTCGTTTACAATGAGCAGCTAATGGGAAGCCATATGCTCCGCATCCTAACAAGACAATGTCATAATCAATTTTGTCTATTTCCTGCTCCATATACTCCAATGCCTCAAACCAATCATTGAATTCTGTTTGGTTTCCACCAGCTGTCTGTACAGCCTTTAAAACCTTTAACTCAAATTTTGGAAGAATTGGATATTTAGGGAACACTTTGTCTATCCGTGCATATTGCGATTTAATTGTTTCTGCAAAAGGATGAACCACAAGAACCTTTTTACCTTCTAATGCCAAAGTCCATGGTTTTTCTGTTAACAACGGAGTTGAAATTTCTCTGTCTATTTTTACAGCATTACTTAACTCTTTAGCAAAAAAACGCTCGTTATAACACCAACTTTGCAGAATATCGACCTCAGGCATGGCATCAAGCATCAGCTCATAGAATTTCTTTAAAGCGCTTACATCGTTTGCTGGAAAAAAGCCAGCATTCTTGCTAAACAAAGGAACTACCCAAGGATTGATGAAATTAGGCTGACCATGCCAGCATATAAAACGTAAATTACTACGCTTCTTATAAAAAGTGTATTTTACATTCTCGCAGACATCACACTCAATACTTCCGAAACGTGCTAACATAAAAGGTTTACCTTCTTTTATTTTGTTTGCAATAATCTCTTGTGTTCTCTCTTTATCCATTTCTCTTGGAGGTGCAGGAAGAACATGTTTTAAAGGAAATAGTTTTGAATATATTCCTCTTAACTTAATTACTATATTTTTATTCATATAATTCTTTTCTTGTGATTATTTATGTCTCTTAGCATACCACCATTTGGCAAACATTCTCATGACTTCGTATTTATCAGTCACCAATGATCTCTTACGCATAAATTTTATCAGATGCAAGAATTCTTGAAAACTCAAAACACTGCTAAAATAGGAAAATGATGTCTTAACAATACCCATTTGAGTTCTGTAAGCGGAAGACCGAACATATTGTTCAAGTTTACTACTCGGTTGAGGTATTTTGTTGAATAATTGCTCCAGATGGCAATAAAACATATAAGCCGCTTTTATTTTTTGCTTTGTAATCTCATTATTTTTCTTTGATATACTGGAGATATTTTCACCAGACATTCTAAAAGAAAATAGAATATTCTTAGAGGTTGCGCATCCATTCTCTGCCATCAAGTTGTTTGTGGCGGTATCGCTGCACCAAGCCAGAGGAAAATCTACGAATCCTCCGATCTCCTTTATGCGCTTAGTTCGATAGATATAATTTGGTACGCATTCAATATGACCTTGATTTCCATAAGAAGCCATAAATTCCATCTGAGATACAAATTCATTATACAGAGCATCGTTCATTGTAACCTCATCTCTTTCATTTATCACATGAGCACGAGCATGAAATAAATCCACATTAGGATATTTACAGACCAGTTTATCTAATTCTTCCAAGAAAGCAGGACTATAAATATCATCATCGCTTGCCATTATAAAAAAGTCCGTTTCACATAAATCAACTAATAGATTCCAATGTTCTACAAGACTTCTTCCTCCAATATTTTTTTCATTTCTGCGATATGAAAAACGATTATCATCAAGATATGGCTTAACTATCTTATAAAGCTTATCTGGCGAACAGTCATCGCTGATTATAACTTTAAAATCTATAAAGGTTTGGCTTTGGATACTACCCAATGCCTTTTCCAAATATTTAGCCTTATAGGCTGGCAAAAGAAACGTATATTTCATATAAATTGTTTTGTTATCATTATTCTTAACCTAACAAAAAGGATTGGTATGAATATACCAACAATGGCATAAAGCACGCACCAAGTTTCTGTTGGGGTGATAGTCGGATACATGGCCAGCATCTTGATGTCATAACCATAGATTGCGATACGCAGGATATTTACCAATTTGAAGCACAAAAAATGCCATGTAAGAATTTCAAAGGTATGATTTCCGATAAATACCAAAGTATCATTGACATATTCCCAATTCTGTTGATTTATCCATGTCGATATGTTGAATATCATAATTGACCCACAGAAAGCTGTCATCAAATATGGAATTGCCGTAAAGGAATCTAATGAAAGCATGGAGCCTGACCAAAAGTAAGAACCTACTAATACAAGAAAAGCAAACAAACTTGTCCAATTCCAAGATTGTAATATTTGGCGCTTGTGGTAATAGTAACCAAATATTATCAACAGAGCTGACATAAAGGTCAAGGCATCCAATCCAAAGAATGGAACCTTCTTCTTAAATATCACCGAAAACATCATCATTCCAATCAATACTCCAATCTCACACATTCGCCATCTCACTGTCTTAAAAAGTTTAAGAACAACATAAGCGATTAAAGAACCGAAGAATATTTGCTTCATAAACCAATACCCCCCTACTATGAGGTATTCATGATCGCTCATCATCAACATGATGTGCCAAGCATGAGAATAAATATCTGTCCAAGAATAGAATGCGGAATGACTTTCCTTATAACCATACTCTTCATTCAAAATATTCAGATGGAAGAAGAGGTTATGGCAAAGCAGGAATATCATACTCCACTTAACGTATGGCCACCACAAAGTCTTTACTTTCTTCAAGAAATAATCTTTTGATGATAATTGCAGGGATTTATCTTTGAAACAATAGCCTGACATCACAAAGAAAAGCGGCATGTGAAACATGGACACAACTGTTTCACCAGGTATTCCTGAATGAATCATCACCATCAGCATGATTCCAAAAGCTTTACATATAGAAACACTATCGTCACGCATCAATAAGAATTATTTTAAATATTTATTATAAAAATTATAGGTTTTTGGAAATGAGAATCTCATTATACCAAAGAGATATTGTTTTGCCTGATTCTTATTTTTAAAAAAGAATTCGAGCCAATATAATGCAGGGATTTTAAATTGATAATGAACCAAAGATTTATAGATTTCCATGTAACTTTTTGTTCTTTCCTCAGGTGTAAAATCACGCATTGTAGATAATCTTCCTTTTTCTCCAATTTTTTTTCTTAACATAGAATCTTTACCTAATTTCGTGGCATATTCTACAAATTCATCTGCATTATTTGCGACAAAACCATTTTTATTATCGTGAAAACGTTCTTTGGGTGCTTCGCTGCCCATATAAACAACAGGTTTACCAAGCAACATAGCAAGTCCTAATGTTCCATCAATAGAAGAATGACAATCTTTTGGTATTTGGTATAAAAATACATCAAAAGAATTACACATTTCAATCCACTCATTTCCAGGAAGCATCCCGTATACCTCTACATTTGAATATTTCTTAGCTTCTTCTCTTATCCAACTATCTTCTTCTATACCTACAATTCTAAAAACCTTATTTGGTACGTCTATTTTATTAAAAAGATCAATCATATCCTTAGGGCATTTAATGGACGTTGAACCTCGCCCATATACAATTTTTCCATCAGGTTCTCTTTTGGGAACATTACTGTAGTCTTTATAAATATTGAAACCAGAACAATATATTTGTGATTTTGTCTTCTTAGGCAAGAATTTAATCAATCTATTATTATATGCAGCTTTATCGATGAAGACAAAATGCCATATATTCTTTAACTCAAAAGGCGTAAGCCACAAATTATGGTATGAAGGAACTTGACATATAGTCGCAATAACAGGTACTTGCTTTCCTACTAAAATTATCGCATCCATCAAAATATTTGAACTTGCACCCTTAAAATAATGTATATAAACATTACCTTTTTTGAGAAAATCACTTATTAACTTCTTATTTTTTATCGAAGTAATATTATATGTGCTATTAGATGTATTGATTATCTTAGCAACAATAAGATAATCATTTAAAACTTCTTTATCAATTCGTATTTGACATGTTAATCCAGATGTTGTACCATCCCCATCCTCAAATTTTGTTATGAGATATATTATATTCATTTTTT
>ERZ1034687.35-NODE-35-length-77304-cov-28.113853_pt1 | contig 77304 bp, 91 predicted proteins | sample MGYA00520704_ERZ1034687 | MGnify/ENA primary metagenome ERZ1034687 (study PRJEB33766, sample SAMN09781762) | gut metagenome | biome: gut microbiome | host: Homo sapiens | place: Madagascar | study: EMG produced TPA metagenomics assembly of the PRJNA485056 data set... | reverse complement strand
AAAAGGAAGTGTTTATTATAAAAATCTTAGCTTTTGACCAAGCGCTGATAAAGACCGGCGTTTGTACATTAGATGACGGCACTGTGTATCACTCGCTGATTGATTTGAGTAAAACCAAAGACCCAGCCGAGCGTCGCGCCATTATGCGTCAGATGATACAGAGCCGCATCAAAACCAACAATCCCGATCTTGTCGTAATTGAAGACGTGGCGCTACAGGCATCAGCCAAGACAGTAATTCAGCTTGCACAGTTGCAGGGCGCGATTATTGGAGCGTGCGAGCTTTTCAATATCCCTTACGAGATTATCAAGCCGACTGAATGGCGCAAAACGCTCGATTTCAAACAAGGACGACAAGTAAAGCGCCCAGAATTAAAGCAACAGGCTATTGATTATGTAGCCGAACACTATGGTGAGAATGTCTCTTCTGATGAAGCGGACGCGATGTGTATTGCGACTGCCGCACTGATGAGACTTGAACAAGATAAAATTACACAGGAGGACTAATAATTATGAAAAATAATCTGAACCTAGAAGAGCGCATCCAGTTTGTTGATGGTGTTGTAGACCTGTCAAAGCGTAATGGCAAATATGACCCAGCACTGTATGATTATGCTTTCCGTATCGTTGCTGTTGTTTACTTTACAGACACTGATACAACCGGCATGGATCAGAACGCACTGAGCGAACTGGCGTTTTCTGATGAGACCACAAAGATGATGAACGAGACTCCTCGCAAGTATATTCTTGGCACATTGAACAAGGCTTGCCGTGAGAAGATCGAAATCGAGCGCCAGCAATATATGGCACTGTTCGAGGCAACTGCAAAAAATCAGCCGTTTGAGGATCTAATGCGGCTGGCAACCGAGGTGCTAAATGGTATTGGCGAGCAGTTTAATATGAAGGAAATGATCAAAACTATTTCTGAAGAGAATATGAAGAAGCCTGTGACTGATAATAGTTATAGTGTTAAAACTCCAGAAGGACTACTTGATGGAGATCCTGTCATAGTGCTTTCCGAAAACAAGGAGTAAAACTATGGCAAAGTTTACAGCTACCACGGTGGATGCTCTTCAGACTGAAATCATGAGACGTGCAAATCTGGCGCTAAAAAACGAAATTGCAAGCACTGTAAAAGAGCGGCTTAAAACTCATGTGCAGAAAGATGTGTATTCAACCTACTCCCCCGTCGAATATGAACGGCGTGAGGGATCTGGTGGCTTAGTAGACGATAAAAATCTAAAACACAAAGTTCGAAGTCGCACGCTATATGTGTATGAAGAGGCACCTATTGATGGACCGCGCCTAGACGCTCCAAATTTCAAAAACAGGCCAGACAGTTTAGCACGCATAATCGAAGAGGGCGCTTACAATCCGTGGAATTATAGAAAATATAAGTGGACAAAACCACGTCCATTCATGGAGAACACACAAGACGACATTGATTATAGATACGCTGATATTGTAAAGCTACTAAAAAATCGAATCGAGCACGACAAATAATTAAAAAGATGAGCAGACTTATTAAAGCCTGCTTTTTTTAGATTCGGCTCCAAAGGAGGAATATAATATGGCGCGTGAACCAGAACTGAGTATTAAAGTCAAGGTAGATCCACAAATCAAACCTGATAAACTTAAAAGTGCTATTGAAAAGAAAGTTAAAGATTCAAAAGAAATTCCAGAAATTGAAATTAAACCAGACGAAGAAAAACTTTTAGACAATGTCAAAGACGCTCTTAAAGATTTGGAAGTACCTATTATACCTAAAATTGATACAGCCAAAGTGGGCGCTGATCTTCAAAAAGAAATTGGCAAAATCAAAGACCTTCCAGAAGTTACGATAAAGGTCAATGTTGATAATTTTAGTAACAGTCTAGATAAACGACTAAAAGAAGAGCTGAAACAAGTCAACGAAAAATTAAATTATTATTTAAAAAACTTAACAACTAACACAGCGGGGTTAAATAGTGTTGTTGAAGGATTATTTCCGAATCGTGGCATTTCTAATGAAGTTCAGCGTGAATTAAAAAAAATACAAACCGAGCTAGCAACAGGTCTCAAAGGAACAAAAGAAAAAATTCAACCTTTTAAAGCAACTGATTTGTTTAAAATCGATGGTAAAGAAACTACTTTTACCGTAAAACGAGTCAAGCAGCTCGTATCCGACCTGCGCAAAGAGATTTCGGCCTTTGATGAAAATTTCAATGACGGAAGCGAAACACTTAAAGATGGATTTGATATAAATTTTAAGAAAATACAAGAGAAAGCTAGGGAAACCCAAAATTTGCTTTCTGCTTTAAAATCAAATCTTAGCTCGGAAGAATTCAAAAAAATATTCAATGATAATACATTTGATACATTTGGCGACACACAAAATTTAACTCCACTGATAAAAAAATTGAAGGATATATCCTCTGCAACAGTTTTAACTGGAGATGATTGGGGTGATTTAGTAAATAAACTGGAAGATGGAAGTGAAAAAGGGAGCCAGTTTATTGAGTCTTTTTGTGATAATGCTATTGAGGATTTGGACAGTGTAGCCCGTCGCGCCAATGATATTATTTCAGATCAACGAAACGCAATAGAGGCCGTTAAAGAAATGGCTAAAACTTTAGACAAAGCCATTAAAGATGATGATTCCGGCTATTTAAGCGATGCAGAAATAAAGACATATGGTGCGGCTTTTGATGAAGTTCTAAGTGGCATTGCAACAAAACAAGGTGAAATTAACACAGCAAAACAAAAAACCATTGAATTGGAAGATAGTTTATTAGCAAAAACAAGATCCAATCGAGAAGCTCTTAGACAAGAACTCGAAGAGTATAAAAAGCTATTGAAATCCTTTGGTGTAAGGGGAAACGAAGATGATGGTAATCCGAAAGGTAAACCAAAACCGAAAAGCAAAGAACCAGACAAAACTCCAGCCCAGAAACCAGCAGAAGAGCCAAAGGCTGAAAATCAAGACGCTCTAAATAACGGAATCGCCAAAATTCAGGCAATCATATTTGATATCAATCAAGAGGAACTTCAAAAGTCTATTGATACAATTTTTGCTAAAGTTTCTGCTCCTATCGGATTCAAACCTGCTAATGGCGCTATTGCAAACATAAAGCAACAGCTACAGGAAGCGTTCAATGATGTTGTAATTTTAGGTAACAGCATTACAAAAGATGAAGAAGAGAGTGGGCAAAACTCTACTCCTCTTTCTACTTCCATATCAGGTAAAGTCACCATTACAGATGCAGACGTTATTGTCGATGTCAAAAATCCTGTGTCTATTCCCGGTACTGTCACGGTTGATCCGACTTCTGTTCAATTTGGCAATTCTGACGACCTTCAGAAAAATGCCAGCGCTCTATCGTCTGTAAAACAAAGTCTAAGTAAAATTTCTACAAGTGCTGAAGACTATGGTACAAAAATAGCAGCGATTGGCCCATCTGTTCAGTATGTCGCACAGGAAGTTGATAATCTCAGCAAGTCTCTTGAGAATCAAATCACAGACTTGGATCTTATCACTAAAAAAACAGATGCCTATGGGACAACAGCTAATTCCGTCACTTTGAACACAAAAGACGTAGCGGTCGCTGGTGACCCAGTTAACGTCCCCGTCAAAGCTACTCTGAAAAAGGCCGCAATCACGGTTCCAAAAGAAGCAGTTGATATTAAAGTAAAGGGTGTTCTAGCTCCTGAAGATGTCAAACAGACTGAAGCTGCTGCACCACAAAAACCAACAGAGGTTCCCGGTCATGTGACACTATCTGCCGATGATGTGGTTGCTCCGACTGCGCCAGTAGATATTCCCGGTAAAGTAACTCTTAAAGTTGAAGATGTGACACCTCCGAAGGGTTCTGTGAAGATTCCCGGCAAGGTTGAACTTAAAGTTTCTGATATCACTCCACCGAAAACAGCGGTCGAATTGGAAGGTAAAGTGTCTAACATTACAGTTGACGATTCCGCTAAAGGTAAAAAGAAGAACGCCAAGGATGATGTTAAAAAGCCTGAAGTTATTGATTTGAAGGGCAAGGTCGAACTCAAGGACGAGGACATCAAGAGACCCAATCCTCTGAACCTCAATGGCGCAATAAAAATCAAAGCAGCCGATGTTAAGATAGACGATGTTGAGATTTCGAAAAAGAAATTTGACATTAAGGGCAATTTGATTCTGAAGAATGCGGAGATTGCCGATGCGGTTAAAGAAGCGGTTGGCAAAGAATCCAAGAATAAAAATGATTCAGAAAGCACTCAAAAAGTTACCACGGCAAAGAAAAAGTCAACATCTCGTCGTGGTTTGATCAGTGATCTAACAACGGTCAATAAAAAAATCGCTGAGACAAAGAACATGCTCGATGATGTTTCTGAAGATGAAGTCGGCACCATTCAAAAGCGTCTTGAAAATTTAAGAGCAAATCGTGATGAAATCGTAAAGCTGTTAAACGACACAAATACAGATAGCGACAAATGGTATGTTGATCGAAAATTCCGATATGCTAATAAAGAAGTAGACTATACTCGACTGCGTCATGCAGATTCTAAAAGTGTAAAAGAAAGTCAAGAAAATATTCAAGCGGCTCAAAATGAAAGAGATAAATACAATAACGAAAAGCTTTCTGCTTATCGCGCATATAGAAGTGAACAAAATACATATAAGTTAAAGAAAGCACGTCTTGGAGAAGATGAAAAGTCTGATGAAGCAATAGCTATAAACAATGCAATCAGTGAATTAGACACAAAGAAAAAAGCGGCTTTAAATTCGATGAAATTAACAGTCCAAGAACATACCGATTTATTGGATCAAATGGGAAAAGAAGATAATGAAGTCGAAGAAAAAGTTAATCGCCAGATTTCCATTATAAAAGGCCATGAAAGTAATAAAAATAAAGTTGCACAAACTACTCGTGGCAAAAAAATCACTGATCAGTTGAGTGCTGCTCAAAAGACTTATGGCACTGAAGAAGAAGCAAATGCAACTGGTAAAATTCCTACTAGTATTCAGAAGGCCCTTAGTGTGCAGCAACAGCTCGTCGATAAGATTGCTAAAGCAAAGGTTGGTACAGAAGAGTACGACAACGCAATTCAAGCCGCAGAAGAAAACTGGAAATCTGTTGTGGCAATTATAGACACCGCAGAAAAGAAGCAAAAAGATCTTACAAAAGCCGTCGACAGTATTGAAAAGAAGTTCTATCAGCTTGCAGAAGAAGTCTCTGGCAGTTCTAACGAGAAATTAAAGAACTCTATCAATGGAGTTATCACAAAAGCGGCTACACTTAGCGCTCAAAATCCAAACACATACGAGAATTATGCAGTTGATTATAATGAGCTAAAGCGTGAATCTTACAAAGCCAATGCGCAATACACCATTTGGAAGAGCAATTATAAGAAACTTGAGCGCGAAGGTATTAAAATTGCCGAGGGTGTTGAAGTTGCTCGACAGATGCAGGCCGATGGAAGTCTCCAGAATGTCAAATTTGATGGTATCGATAATCTTCTCAAGCAGTTAAATGAGCTTGAGCCTCAGACTGACGCTTATAAAGAAAAACTTATAGAGGTCAAAAAGATTTGGGAAGATATTGAAAGAAAAGTTAAAGCCGTCGAAGAGGCAGAAAAGCAAGCCGCAAAACGAGAAAGTACGAAGGCAGCAAATTTAACCTCTGTTGGAAATGCCATATCTCAGAATAGGGCTACAATGAAAGACGTCCAGAAGAATTATGGTACTAATTATTCTTTTTATGGTAAGCTGCAAGAAAAAGATTCAAAGCTCAAAACTTTACTTGATAAAGTAAACGAATCTTCAGATCCAGTATCTGCTGCTAAAGAATGGGCAAAGAATAACCTTGATATATCACCAGATAGCATTAATTCCGTAACGGATGCAATAAATCGATTAAACAGCGCATATAGAGAGGCAACACAAGAGGCGAAAGATTTTAATAAAGAAGCTTCTCGCGAAAGATCTATAAATAAGGCATCAATGGAAGTCGCTAATCTAAAGGCAACTATTCATGATTATATTGCAGAACATAAAAAGCTTGAAGGGACAGATGTTGGAAAGTCTCTCTATGAGTTGCTTGAAGCATTGAATCAAAGTGACGCACCAGAGAAAATTGGTGAACTGAAAAAGAAATATGCAGAGCTTCGCGCTGAATCTAAAAAGTTGGGTCTCGAATCAAAGAATCTGCTTGATGTGTTCGAAAAACTGTTTGGCCAGCATTTGAGCACTATGATCACTATGGCAGCTCTGCACAAAATGCAAGACGCGCTGCGGGTTGTGTATCAGAACGTTGTCGAGATTGATACGGCAGTAACTGAGTTAAGAAAAGTCAGTGAGTATACAGGCAAATCCCTTGAAGAGTATATGGGACGTGCCGCAGAACAGGCTCAAAAGTTAGGCGTATCTATAAGTGATTATGTTAATTCAACTGCAGATTGGAAGCGGCTTGGTTATTCTGATGAAGACGCCGAAAATTTAGCAACCTACTCTACCCTGCTTAAAAACGTTGGCGATAATATCGATGACGTTAACACATCGTCTTCATATTTGATTTCTACTTTGCAAGGTTTTGGGCTGTTAGCCGATCAAGCAGAAGATGTCGTTAATAAAATTGACGCTGTGGCAAACACACAGCCCGTTACCGCAAAAGACCTTGGCGAAATCTTGACTCGCAGTTCTGCTGCTATGTCGGCCGCTAATAATACGCTGGAAGAAACTATTGCGCTGGGTACTGCTGCAAACGCAGTTATCCAAGATGCAGATACAGTCGGTACAACTTTAAAAAGTTTGTCAATGTATCTCCGTGCTGCTAAAAGTGACGCAGAGAATGCGGGCATTGAAGTTGACGGTATGGCCAATTCTGTGTCTGAGCTTCGCAGTGAACTGAAATCTCTGACTGGCGTTGACATCATGCTGGATAGCAAAAATTTCAAGAGTACATATCAAATCATGAAAGAGCTGTCTCAAGTATGGAGTGGTCTGTCCGATGTAACGCAGGCAAACGTCACTGAAATGATTGGTGGAAAGAGAAACGCAAATGCAGTTAGTGCTATTCTAAACAATTTTGACGTTGCTGAATCTGCTATGGAATCCGCTGCTAACAGTGCAGGAACAGCTTGGGAGGAGAATTCCGTTTGGATGGACAGCATCCAAGGCCGCCTTGCACAGCTCGACGCAAGCTTCCAAGTTCTTTCTCAAGACGTCCTCTCTTCTGGTCTCTTGAAGACTGGCGTATCTTTCCTCACATCAATTGTTAAACTTCTTGATAAAATCATTAATCTCACTGGTGCTCTTCCTGCTGGACTGGGCATCACAGCATTTGCAGCTCAGCTGGGTAAACCTAAAATGACGGGTTTCATGATTGTGCCCAGCAATACTCCGGGTGGTGACACGGAACAAGCCTGCGGCGCTTATTATATTAAGTGTTGCAGCGCGAGGGAGTATTTAGTAAAACCGACGAACATGGTGGCATAGCCATGGCGAGTTTGGGTAATTCTCGTCCGGGAACTGAAAGGAATCCGCAGGCAAGCTCTGCATGCGCCTACATTATTATAATAGGCACTGCCAGAGACGCTTCAGAGAGCATAATGTCGGAGTGGAACGCGGCGCATAAACGCACTGCGGTTCACTATGGGGTGCTCCAAATCACTGCTGGCACAACACGTTCCAGCGGAAAAATTACAGGTGGTTTCTCCCCTGCCGTCAAAAGTGGAGAACAAGCTACAGCGTTGACAGAAGAATTATTATTTGATATTATCAGGAGGTGCGATGTGGATGAATTAAAGAAATTATGTGATTGTTTTATAGACGCTTATATGTCCAATGATCCAGATTTTTTAACTTCTGCAGCACGATATTATAAAGAACGAGACGTTCTATCTGATCAAGAGAAGGATATTATAGATTTGTATTTTCTTGAGAGGTGCAACGATTATCACAATAAAATTGGAACCTTACCTATTAAAAAAACCACAATCGGAACACTTGAATGCAGTCCTATAGTGTATTTTAAGGAGTAATATTATGAATGGACTTACCGTTGTATTTGATAAAATTGTTGAACAAATCACAATTCCGGTCATATTAGAACACAACGGATGTTCCTCTAAATTGTTGGCACTTATAGATACGGGAGCGATGCATAGCACGATTCCTTTATGGGAGGCCAACTCTCTTAAATTACAGCGAATTGGAATGGTCGATGCAGTATTCGCTAAGGGACACGATACACTGCCTATCGTTAATGCAAACTTGATATTCTCTGATAAGATATATTTCAAAAACAAAGACTTAATTGTTATAGACAACGATGACTGTAGTTATGGTATGATTGTTGGTATGGACATCTTGTCTCAAGGAGATATGGCAATAAGCAATTTTGATGGACATACTACATTTGCGTTTCGTATACCGTCGCAAGAAGAAGTAAAATATTCGGACGATCTGATTACAGATGATAGCATTAACCTCTTGTTGGATAAAATTGAAGACTCTCTTCTTTCGACATAATCTGTATTGACAGTATGCGCAGCAGTGGCTATAATAAAAATATCAAAAACAACACGCAAAGCAAAACGCATGTAGTGGAGGTATTTTAATATGGCACGTCCTAGAGGTAGCAAGAATAAAGCAAAGGTTCTCGATGGTATTGATTACGCAGCACAGATCGCTGAAAAGAATACTGCCGCAGAATCTATTGCTCAGGAGATTGCAACTATTGGTGATGATATCGCTACACTGAACGCCCAGCGTAAAGCAAAAGAGGCGGAGTTGAAAAAGCTCAATAAAGAAATCACCAAGCTCGAAAAGAAAAAGGCTGATGCTGACGAAAAGATTGCAGCAGAGCTGAATCGTAAAAAGGCAGAAGATATTGTTGCCAATGCGCTGGCCAGCGGTATGACTGCTGAAGAAATCGCTGAACTTCTGAAGTAACAACGGCGTTTCCGTCATAATGAACAAGCCCGACCTCCCTACTGCTGGGAGGCCGGGCTTTTACTATTCTTCGATGGGAGGAGGAGATGTAATGAAATTTAACATTCTAGGCTTCGATATCTCTATTGATATAAAAAAGCACGTAGAACAAGAACCAATTACAATCAATAAGATAATCCATCCCGGTGAACCAAACTACGGAGCCAATTACGAAGAGTGGTGTATAGACGCGGACGGACGCAGCTACTCTCGCTTTTTATTTCGCTTGGAGCCTCGTAAGGGACAAACTGTGTGCCGGTGGTTGTAATTACACAGATGGTGAAGCCGCAAAAGCCATATCAACTAATTTTGCATTTTTATAATCGAGGTGATTAAATTGAAAATTGAAATTGAAACAAAAGAACTCATTGCCCTTCTTGATTATATCAAGGGGCAGCGAGAACCTATTGGCGATGTTGACGACCTAGCAAAGTCCGTTATGGATAATCTTCCAAATAAAATGAATGAAGTGTTTGTTAGGTATCAAAAGCCTTGTCAGTCTAAACAGTCTGGTGATGCTATCGTAAATCATGATAGGACAACTTGTGATGAACACGGGTACTCTGTGAATATTCAGCCGTGCGTTGAAAATGCAAATTGGAAAGCGTAACGGTTTTTCGTCTTGACAATTTACACGATCCATGATAACATTCGAGGTGAAATATATGCACATTTCCAAACGAAAGAAGAGCCGTCAACAAATCAAAGCAATCGTTGACGAATTCTTCACTAACGGATACATTTCCACAGATTCCCTGAGCACTCTTTTCTCTATCCTAACAAAGAAAAACTTAAAATTCTGGAATACTTGTTACGCCGCCAGAGAAGCCAAATGGCGCTCTGAAAATAAAGACAAGAAAATTGTAGGGTGATTAAAATGGAGAATCCTTCCGCAATCGTGGTTACCTCAACTGAAATCGAGCGTAAACTAACCTCGCCAGTAGTCGTAAAGAACGGTAAGAATATGACTATAGCGAAGGCTGTTTGGGACACTGGTGCAACATGCACTTGTATCTCTCCTACCCTTGCGAAAGAATTAAAACTCCAACCTATCGGCACTACTAATGTTCTTTCAGCTTCAAACGAAGTTGAAGGAGCGAATATCTACAATATGGATATCATTATCTGTGATGGTATCCGTCTCAACAACATTACTGTCTGTGAGATGGCGATTCAGTATCAAAAGATTGGTCTACTGATTGGTATGGATATCATCTCCGCTGGTGACTTTGCGGTTAGCAACTTTAATGGTAAGACCACATTTACATACAGAATCCCCTCTCTAAGCGAAACCAAGTTTACTGCTCACGAGTATACATTCCAAGATGTCGTGGCCGTCGTAAAAGAGCTAAACGAGAACTAAATAAAAATACAACCACTACCCTGCTACTTTGTGTGGCAGGACTTTTCTTTTATTACCACTCATATACACAGTTATCGCGATAGAATTGTTTGCTGGGTTTGCTGGCGGTACAATCACTTCTGCATTTTTGCTTTCCGCTCTGCTTCAAGTTTCACAAAGTCAAGCCCATATAAATCTTCAAGCTCTTCGAGGACATGTTTGATTCCATATCCAATATGCATCTCGTTTGCGCCAAATTTATAATAGATATCACCAAGCGCTTCCGGTTCAAGTCCAAGATCATCAATTCGACCTCTGAATTTCCCATGGCCGTCAACAGTTACAGGATACCGAAAATCAGCGCCCCATTCATCAGTCCATCCGTTGTACGAGTCGCTATTTGCACATGTGTCGCCAATTCTATATTCAAGTTTGCAAATGAGGTTCATAATGTCCTGATTGACTTTCATTTTAATTCTCCTTTAGAAATTGCTGCCGCAGTTTTTGCAATGCCACTGCTTGCCGAGCTTCCCGCTGGCAGCCCCCACGAGGGACACAGACACAGCGCGGCTTACGGTGCTGATCTTTTCGGTGTTGGTGGACTTACAGTAGGGACAGACGACACGTTTGCCGCTGGCGAGGTCTTGCTGCTCCTTGCGGGCTGCTTGCGCTTTCTCTGCTCTGTGTGCTGCTTCCAGACGTTCCATTTCTTGACGGTGGGCTTCACGTTCGCGTTCTACCACGCCGGGATCTGCAAGATCACGAAGATAGTCATTATACCAGTGCAGAAATTCTCCCCTAATGACTTCTGGATGTTCATCGTAATCTCCTATTTCTTCAAAAGCTTTTTTTACCTCTTGTATTGTTTCTTCGTATTTACTTTTAAATTCTGGATGTTCTTCTAAAATGCAATCTGTCAGGTACGCTCTAGTAACTGCTTCTCTAAAATCTTCTAAATATTTTATATCTTGGTTCTTCCATAATGACTCATATTCAGGTTTGATTTTTAGAATTTGCTTTGCTACCTTATGCCATTTGTGTTTTTCTAAAAATGTTTTTGGTTCAGGGAATGCGATGTTGCTTTTTATAATTCCAATTTTCATAAAAACCTCTCAGTTTTGACAAATAATTAAGACCGACCATTTTAATTATTATATGACATGACAATCAATAAGTCAATGATTGAGATTGGCAATACTCTTGATGGAACCGTAGAAAAAGCTGTTATTGCATCCGAAAAATTAAATGGGCTGCCAAAAATTCTTCAGAAACTTGCTCTTGCTGGCGACTTTTCTTTAGGAAACGCTCAAAGAATAGACGTTTCTTCTTATAAGACCGGATCGAAAGAATTAAGAAATTATATTGCTCAAATCTCAGCATTAGACAAAAAGCAACGCGATCTAGTTATGTCTATGAGTAACATTGAATCGTCACAGAATATTATAATAAATTCTGCGTTAAAGAGAATTTCTATTGGCGATGATTTGAATGGCGTAATTGTTGAACAGATATTAAAAGAAAACGACTTCAGCAAAGCCGCCGTCGAAGGATTAACTGCTATCAATGGACTGAAAGATGCAAATGGCAAATACGGCATCGCTGTTACCTCTCAAACTATTCCTGCAATGGAAACATGGATCAATGAACATACTACAGCAATCGATGTTACAAAGATGCTAAACGATAATATTATCACTGGCACCGAAGGTAATTATCAATTCACTGATTCGTTCAAAGACCTTATTATTCAAAAGCAAAAAGACGTTGCAGTAACAAAACAACTCACTACTGAACAGATGTTCTGGAATGCGGCACTCCAAATCGGCAAACAGCTCCTTGTGAGTTTTGCCATCGGAGCTTTTATCGCTGCTATACAGAAATTTATTCAGGCGTGGAAAGACTATAGAAATCAGTTTGTCGATGGTATGAATGACGCACACGATGCTGCTGAGAAAGCAAAAGCGGATGTTGATTCTATCCAAGCAAAAATTGACGAGCTCAATGAAAAAGTCAAAGCTGCCGGCGCGAATAAAATTTCCGATATTGTTGATCCCGCTGAACGTGCAAAACTTGAAGCGATCAATGAAAATCTTGAAAAACAGTTAAAGCTCAAAAAGCAGCTTCAGGAGACAGAAGAAAAAAAAGAGCATGAGAACGCAGTTGGTGTTTACAATACCAAAGACGAAACTATCTATAAAGACATTGATGGTAATTACGACTATACCATGGGCATGGCTCCTGACACAGCTGGTTATAAAGCAACAGATACTGAAGCACTTGGCTATTATTCGGAAATGCTCGATAAGTATACTGAAAAGTATAACAAGCTCTTAGAAACGACCACAGATGAAAACGATCCAAAACTCCGTCTTGTTAAAGAGCAGATGGATTATGCCGCTGACGAAGTGTCTCGCCTTTCAAATGGTCTTGTAGAACTCCAAGGGCATTTAAGCGAAAACTCTGATGAATACAATAATATCACTAATGTTTTAGGGACAGCCACAGATGCTCTCTCCTATTATAATGGCGACATTAATGTTTCCAACTCTAAACTTACTGAACTTACAGATAAAATCAAAGAGTTAGATTCAGCGTCCAAATCCTATTATGATACTGTAACAACAAATCAGAAGTATCAAAAGTATGGCAATGTCGATAATACAAATCGTGGAGTGATTCGTTGGAACGAAGAGAATCTTCAAAAATACAGCCAATTTGCAGAAGAAAATGGTGTTACTGAAGGTAGCTATTCAACTGTCTTGGGAACCGCAAATGAGTTTAATAATGTTGGTGAAATTGCTTACACCCCAATGTTGCAAACAGAAAATGGGGTTGTTCCACTTACGAGTTCTGAAATTGATGGATACATTAATGATGTTATACAAAAGGCATCTAAAATGGATGGCGGCGCTACTCCTGAAAACATCTTAAAAGTTGACGCTGAGGGTATTACAGAGACTGTTGCAGGTGAAACTACAAAAGTTCAGGGTATGATTGCAGCCGTTGAAGGTCAAATTAAGGATGGCGTTGCTCTAACGGCTGCTGATGTTGCCGCTATTTCTGGTCGATCCGCACAAGAGCTACAAGATGAATTTGGCGAAGTTAGCAAATACGTCGGCTATTCCATGCACGACATCCAAAAATCTGTTGAAGAGATGGGCGACGGAACTGCTGGGGCGATAGCTCGAATTCAGCAACAAGTCCCTAACTTGAACAAAAATATTCTTGCTCAGATGCTAATGACTGAAGGCACTGGCTTTACAGAAGAGACCCAAAAGGGTTTTGAAGTTCTGTATGAGCAAATGAATGCCCTTGGTTTTGATGTTACAGCCGAAAATTGCAAATTGTTTGCTGCCGCATTGGAGAGGCTTGGTTATATTTCTGATACAACAGCAGATCAACTCGCTAAAGTTGCTGAAAACAAAGACAAACTAGAAGAAGCAACAACCGGATTAAAAAATATTCAAACCGCTTATAGCACTTTATCTAGTGTAGTTGATGAATATAACAAAAATGGTTATTTAACTGTTAGTACGCTATCGAGTCTTATTGATCTTGGCCCAGAATACTATGATTGTCTTGTTGATGAAAGTGGACAGTTGGCGATCAATACGGAAAATATCAACACAATGGCTGACGCTTACTATGAAATGGCAAAAGCTGCTCTTTATGCACAAGCGATTGAGTCGTTAAATTCCAATACAAATACCTATGCAAACGCAAGTAAATTCTTGGAGCAAGCTCAGCAAGAAGTCAAAGACATGAAGTCTCTTCTTTATGCTGAAGGTCAACGTCTTATTGATGAGGGTGGTCTAAGCGGTGACGCTCTCGCAACACAAGTCAAAGCTCAAGAGCGAATTATTAACACCTACAGTGCAATGATAGAGCTGCTCGACAAAACTCATGCTCAAAGTACAGAAAACCAGTTCCGTGACCCGAAAGACAAATCCTCCAGCAATTCGTCAAAAAAGAATACCACCGATCCTGTCAGCGCATGGAAAACGATGAGTGCCGCAATGGAAGAATATAACCAACAGGGGGCACTTTGTGTTAGTACATTGACCAGTTTGATGAATCTCGAAGATGAATACACTTCACTTTTGGATGTCAAAAACGGTAAAATGGAACTTAGCACTTCTGAATTCAAAAATTTAATGCTGGCCGAAATCGCACAAGCAAACGCTTCCGATGATTCTGGGAAAAGCGCTGCAGAATTCAAAAAAGTCCTCGAATGGGTAGACGGGAATGTCAAAGAGAATACTATTTCTTATTGGCAGTTAGTTGCTGCAATCGAAGGATACAGCGCAGCATTGGAGAAAGCCAAGGGTATCACCGACACATTCAAAGATGCTTGGAGCAACGGCAAGACTGTTAAAGAAAAACAAGAGAAGAGTCGCGCTGGAGCACTTGACTATGAAGGTACTGAAGCACAATCCTCTGCTCTGCAAGATCTGATGAAGTACAGCAAATATGATCCTGAATTGATTAGCAAGGCTTTCAATAAGGAAACTGGCATGATTGATTTGAGCGGCGATATGCTGAAAAACGCAGTTGCAAAATCTCTCAAGCAGCAAGCCGCCGCAGCTCGTACTGAAGGTGGAGAAGCTGCAGAAGCTATTGCCGCAAGCTATGAAAAGTCTGCCGAGAATATTGAGAATGACGTTATTTCCGTGCAAGATTACTTTGATGGGCTTGGGTCTACGATTGAGGAAGTCAGTTCAAAGATCGATGATGTTCAGAGTGCGTTTACAGATCTCGACGATATAAAGGGCGAATATGATACATATGGAGCTTTAAGCGTAGATTCTTTGCAGAAGTTGCTCACTATGTCCCCTGATTATATCGCTTGTCTCGAGATGGAAGGAGACCAACTCATTTTCAATCGCGACAAGATGGTTGAGCTCTTAATCGTACAGCTTAAATTAAAGAAAGAATTCTTGCTGTCTAAAGAAGAAACCAAGAATCAGGCTGAAATAATCCAGAAAATCATTGACGCTCTCCGAAAAGATGGTGTTAACGCTCTCGCTGGAATGAATTATCAGGCTGAAAAATTCAAGTCTGCCATATCCGACGCAAAAGACATCCTTTCTTCTTTCCTCTCTCTCCTCTCGTCCGCAAATGACAAATCCAACAACGACCTCAAGATTTGGGGCGACACGATGAATAAGGTCATTGATAAGCGGATCAAGGCTCTGAATAAGCAGAAGGAAGCTCTGGAGGAAAACAACGACGCTACAGAGCGTGCTATCGAACTTTCTAAGGCACAAGATGCTCTCGCCCGCGCCCAGCAACAGCGCACGACTCGTGTGTATACTGAGAACGGTTACGAGTGGCAGGCAAATGCTGAAGATGTGCGCACTGCACGCGAAGACCTTGCTGACAAGCAGCGCGAGTGGAACAAGAAGGATGCCGAGAAGGCTATTGACGACCAGATCAAGAAGTACAACGAGTTCAAGGACAAGTTGTCTGAGGTCATGGATGATATCGGTAAGAGCTGGAAGGATTACCAGAAGGAACTAGAGTACACCGCACAGATCCAGAAAATGAGTCTTTCTCAGATGGAGGGCTCGCTGGACAGCTACCACAATAAGATCATTGCAAGTCTGAATACCGGAAGTGCAATTACCAGCATCCAGAATTTGATTGCAAACCTTGAGTCGCTCATCAATACGCTCACGAAGGTAAATAACCTGTATTCCATGCTTAAGACTAGTGAGTACAAAGATCTCGGCACAAAAGGTCTGTGGAATACGATAAAAGGATTCTTCAATAAGGGTGGCGAAGAAGCAACTGGTGAGTCTGCTAATGTAGTTGAGAATTTCTTCAACGTATTAAGGAGCAAAGTTCAGACTTCTGGGAACGGACTTATTGAAACATTTGGCGGTATCTGGGAGAAAATCAAGCTTGGCGCTCAAAGACTATTTAATGGTTCCGGCGAAGGCGGCGGTATTGTTTCCACGGTTGTGAATGGATTCAAAACCATTGGTGGCGCAGTCAAGAACAGTAAAATTGGCTCTGCTATCATTAGTGGTGGTGGAAAGATTCTTGGTGGACTTGGTAATGTTGGCTCTGCTATCGTTGGTGGTGGAGGTAAGTTACTCGCTGGTGCTGGAAAACTTATTGGTACAGCCGGAAACGCCTTGGCTGCTGCTGGACCTGCCGCGATTCCAATCGCCGGTGCCGCAGCGCTTGGTATATATGGCGGCACAAAGGCCATGAAGAATCAGAAGAAAATCTGGTCTAATAAAGAAGATGGCTTTGGCAAGAAAGCATTAAAGTCTGTTGCTTCTTTCTTCTGGGATATTAGCCCGATTGGTACGGTTGTAAATCTGTGCAAGGATATCTTCGGCAAGAGTAAAGAAACTGCGGAGAATACAAAAGATACTGCGAACAGCAGTTCCGAAACCGCCGAAAACACAAAGAATCAACAGAGCGTAACGAATCTTACGATTAACGCTACACAGGTCGTATCTAAAGAAGAGAACAAAGTCACTGACGCAACCGACGCAACTGACAAAAAAAACGACACAACCGGCAATGAAGATCAAACCACTGCGGATGAAGACAAAACGATTAAGACAGCGGCTACAACCCTTGCCGGAGCCGGTACTGGTGCTGCAATTGGTATGGCATTAGGTGGACCTGTAGGAGCAGGAATTGGCGCTTTACTTGGAAGTTTTGCTGGTTTTCTTTTTGGTCGTCATGCGAATGGTCTTAAATCTTCTAAAACGAATCATCTCGCAAATGTTGACGAAAGAGGTTCTGAGCTAATTGTTCGCCAGCCTGCTTCTGGACGTTATACATATCTTGAGACTGGCGATGGTGTTGTTCCTGCTGATATTACCTCTCGCCTGTTTGAGATGGGCGGCAATCCAGACAAATGGTTCAGCGATCAATTGGCAAAACATAGTTCTGCTTCTATGGTGCAAAGCCGCGACGCTGGTGGTATTTCCTTGTCTATTGGTGATGTGAATGTGAACAATCCCGTTGGTGATAGCGATGCATTGGCTCGTGAGTTGGTGAATCGTCTGCCAAACAAGGTTGTACAGGAACTGAATAGACGATAAGCAGTACAATAAGCAAAAATAAATACGAAGTATACTTGGCTCAGGGTGGGTTGGGTAGGTTGAGACCGAGTATACATTTATAAAGGAGGGACAAGATGTCACAAAAAAGTCAAGATGCAATTGACGTGTTGAGTAAGGTCATCGTAGACACGATTGAAAAGAAACTCAATGACGCAAAATTTGACAAATCGCAGACTGGCGTGGTAACTGCGGTGAGTGGGAATACCTACACGATATCCGTGTTTGGAAGCCAGTATAACATTACCTCTGACCAGATTTACACGGTTGGACAGAGTGTGGTTGTGACTGCATTGCAGGGTGATATGAAGCGACTGGTATGTTCCCCCGATAATATTGGTACAATGAAAACAGTGGACAGCAAAGTCAATGTGGTTGGCAGTCAGCTGTCCACTTTTATTGATACAGATTTTGCTGACACTATTGTCAAATACACGGATGTCAGTGAATTTTTAACGCTAAAAGATCAGGCAGACGGACAACTCAGCTTATGGTTCTACAGTGGTGTACCATCTACTGATACGGCTCCGACAGTAAATTGGGTAACGGAGAATGCAAAAAGCCAGCACATTGGCGACCTTTATTATGACACGAAGGCTGATGATGCGTATAGGTGGACGGATACTTTTATATGGGAGGCTCTTAGCGACAAGAATTTATTGAAAGTTTTGAGAGCTGCAAGCCTTGAAAACGATACTGCAAATGTCTCAAGACGTGTTTTTTTCACAACGCCTTCAACCCCATATAGCCGTGGTGATATCTGGGCAAATAGTTCTGGTGATAATAAAGTTCTTGTATGTCAGACAGCACGTACTATAACTGAAAGCTTTAGTCGAACTGATTGGGTTGTAGCTCTGAAATATACAGATGATACAAAAGCCAATGAGGCGCTAGATGCTGCTGGAAAAATTGATAGTGATCTTGTAAGTTTTAAAACGGAATATAATTCTGATTTGGAGAGTACAAAGCAGCAGATTGAAGCCCGCGTAACCACTGAAAAATACAATGAAGACATGAGCGGGCTAAATACAAGAATTTCTCTGACAGAATCTAGAATTTCAAAGAACGAGAATGCCATCGTACTGTGCGCCACAAAAACTGAAGCTCAAAAGTATGCGGATGCTGCAGAATTGAATGCAAATAAAAAACTTGAAGAGCACATCAAAACAGCAGCTGAAAGCATTGATTCAAAGGTAGCAAAGACAGATTATACCGGTAATAACATTGCTACCATGATAAACCAAAACACAAACACCGTAAAAATCAAGGCGACAAAACTTGATTTGACTGGTGCTGTGTCTGTAGACAAAAATGGCAAAGTAGTGCTTGATTCCGACTCTGTGAATAACAGTCTTACGCAGGTTTCTGGAGATAAAATCAGAATGGAGAGCATTACTGCCGACAAGCTGAAGGCTGGGCAGATTCTACAGCCATTATGGAAGAACAACTCGATGGATGCGTATTCTGCTGTTGGCGAGAAGAATAAGCTGACGTTTGAGACGGACAGCGATTATTCAGAATATATTTTTATCTTCCGTGGCTACAAAGAGAGAGAGGTCGTTGAGACCGACCTAGAAAGCACCGAGATAAAACGGGTGCTTGAATACTTGAGCAAGGCTTCTGTTATTGTTTCGAAACCGGTTACAGGAGAATGGAGCGGTGCAGAATATCATTGTGTTACCATGAATACGCCAAAGCTATGTATGGTTTACGATTTAAGTAACGGCGGTGAAACGAAAGCCGCACCGAGTGTATCATACAATTCTGACGCAAGTATAAAAAATGCTTTCCGTCCATTCTGTGTGAAAACGTATGAAAAGAATAGTAAGTATTGCATTGAAGTGACGTTCTTTGATGCACAGAGTTCTAATAATGCTGACGTTACAATAAATAACGATTTGATTATTCCATGTGAGATATATGGCATAAAATAAGGAGGTGTTAAATTGGCGAAACCGATAATTTCAAAATTCTCTGTAATAGACGCCACACAGGAAAACGTCGTGCGTTATACATGCTATGACGACACGGTGAATAAAGTAGAGTATACTATCTATGACAACGCCTCCGGCAATATAATCGTTGATAAAACGGTACAAACAAGTGGTTCATCTTCGGTACGAATGTTTATGTTGCCAGCGAACCTCGTGCATAATAGACTACTTCCCTATTATCTAAAAATTGCAGTAACAAATCAGAGCGGCATCAAAAGCGATTTTAGCGATGCCGTTCTTTTTTATTGTCATGAAAAACCAACTCTGGAGTTTGTCGATGTGCAATCCAGTACAATAAAGACGATACCATTTCCGGCGTTTTCATTTAATGTTGATTATAGAAATATTGACAGCCAAGGAGAAACTTTGAGTCTTTACAAATATAGACTTTATGATGGAAGTCACAATATTCTTCATGAAGAAACGTATTATGGTTCTATTACAAATGCATTCAATGTAGAAAGCCTTGATAATAATGCTGTATATTATGTACGAGCAGTTGGTGAAACCGTGAATGGGTATATACTAGATACGGATTTTTGCGCATTTAGAGTTGAATATGATGGGCAAGCACAAGACCTTGAAATCAAAGCGGAAAACGAAAAATTTGATGGAAGGATTAAGTTATCTGTAGCTATGACTGCAAAAAAAACAGATAATTTCGATACTGTTCGCATTAAACGCAGAGAAGCCGGAAAATACGAATGGGTAACAATTTATGAAAGAAACATCAGTGGGGTTGTTGGTTCTATTGCATTCATTTGTTATGATAAATACACTCGTGGTAGAAAAACAAAATATCAATATATGGCAGTTCCAACAATAGATGATATCGAACAAATATATACATCTACTGAGGTTGCAAGTGATTTTGACGGCGCATGGCTAATAGACAAAGATACATCTTACTATATTGGTCTTGAGCCAAAGGTTACCAACATTACGCGCAATCAGGAGGCGTCTGTTGAAACAACGTTGGGTAGCAAGTATCCAATCGTATTCTATGGTAGTGAAGCAAACTACTATAGTGGAAATTTTTCTGGCATTATCATTAAATGGGATCGCGTTACAGATGCATTCGATTTTTATAGTTCTGTGGATTATCGAGAGACTTTTATTAACTGGCTAACGAACAAAAAGCCGAAGGTATTGAAGATGTATGATGGTCGTGCATGGCTGATGAACGTAAACGGGAATGTTTCTTATTCGGACGACGAACACCCCGATAAAGTGGAAATTTCGTTTGATTTTGTAGAGACTGGTGATTTGAATAGCAGCGCCGACATGAAGAACGCTGGTTTAATTTAAGGAGGTGGGCCATGACTTACTTACCTACAGAAGAAGATCTGGCCTTACTAAAAAGCCGGTCAAAACGATTATATTGCCGTATTGAGCTACTGAATAAAGACTACCAGATCATTGATATGATTGATGGACTTGCATTAAGCGGCTCAAACTCTATTGATGCAGATTCAGATACGCGACGTACATTTAATCTTGATATTTTTCCTAAAAAGGGTTTTTCTATTTCACAATTTTCTACTGAAGAGTGGACAAGCAAAATGTTGCGTTTACGTATTGGTATGAAAGCCCCAACAAGTAAAGCTCTTGTAGGGGCAGATGCAGTTAGCATCCCAGATGAACAGATTAAATCAAAAATTAGAAGTAGCACGATTTACAAAGCAAAAGATGTCGAACTAAGGCAGACTCTCTGGAGATATAAAATAGGCGGATATGCACAATATGGTAATATCGATAATATAAACCGTCAGCGCATTATATGGACAGACGAAAACAAAGCAACGTATGCAGGCTTTGTGAGAGAAAATGGTGATGTTGGAACTTATTCAACTGTTGTCGCTGCTTGTGCTGGTTATTATGCAAACGGTAAAGAGTATCAAATTGCCTATACTCCTATACTAGTGTCCGAAAGCAACGCCGTTATTCCATTATTGAAAGTTGATATTGATTCATATATTGAGCAAATTTTCAATGCAGCTTGTGATGTTGTACAAAAAGATAATTCTCCTTTACAAAGCAAAATATTGGAACTCGACAGCGTTGGCATTGATTGTAACATTTACGGAATTACCACCCGCGTAAAAAACATGATTGCTGCCGTTGAAGGCGGAATCGCTGCTGGAAAAATACTGACGGCGGCTGACGTTGCAGCAATTTCAGGATGTACTGAAGAAGAGCTAAAAAAATATTTCAACGATACAAGTACATTCGTTGGATATTCCATGCATGATATTCAAGGTACTATTTGGGAATTAAATGATGGTTTAGAGCAAATTTATAATTTTTATTATTATTTGTATTCTGGAGAAGGCGAAATCCGTGCTGGAACAAATTTTGTTGACACAGATGGTGTGCACTGGTATGGTGCTGGTGTATACGCAATACAGCAAAACGGGTACAATTATGATGCCACAACAAACAAATTAAGCCTTTCTTGTCTTGATATGACATGTTTACTGGATGGAACACTTGGAGGCACATTAACCGGATACGCAACGCGCATCCCGATGTATGACCGCAAGCTTGTGGTTAAGGATGGTATTAAATATTACGAAGACGATAAGAAAAAGCCACATTATGTTCGTGATTCCATCAAGGAGACATTTGAGCTTTCAGGATTGACAAAGAGCATGGTTGATTATTGGGTACGGCGCATTCCGCATGACCTAGAGTACAACACCGGCACGACCATCTGGAATATTTTAACAGAGCTAAGAGATCTGCACTTCCCTTTCGAGATGTATTTTGATGACGATACTTTTGTGTGCAAAGAAATTCCGTCCGGTTATGACGACCCTGTTGTTTTGGATGAAGATGTTTTCAAAAGCATGGTCATCAGTGAGGACGCCAGTGTTGATTATAGTCAGATACACAATTGCGTCGAAGTGTGGGGTGCATCAAATTCCAGCGACTACTTCTGTAAAGATAAAATTGAAGAGACCGACCCTGATGGTACTGGCGAAGTTGTATATTGCAAGAAAGATACGCAGGAGTGGAATGATGTCGTTACGCTGCTCAAAGATAACAAGTTAAATTTGAGTTATAACATGAACCCAGACAATACTGGTGCGTCTATTTTGCTATTAAAACTGAAGCAAGCAAATATTCAAGACGGCACGAAACTTTCGTTTATTTGTCCAGAAGACATTTCGATAGACGCGAGAGTTTGTATTGAGAACCTTGTTACGACAGTTAAGATAAACTCAAACGGAGAAGGTCAATATAAAGAAACAACGCGGGCAATGTATGGACCTATGATGTTGTTCAAGGCTGTTGCTAACGAAAATGGAGAAGACGAGCCAGAAGATACATCCGATCTTAAAAAAGGTCGTTATTATGTCATTAAGTATGGAGAGCATTGGTTGAATCAAGCGACTGACGGTGCATTCACATATAAATTTAACGCATTGTCTGGCAAATACGAGAAAGAACAACGCGACCCGCAGGTACGTTATTATCCAAAACAAGTCTATAATGAAGAAACGAAGCTATATGATACGATATACATAAAGTACAACCCAGCAACAAATACGGAAACACAGATATCAGACCCTGCTCTTCTTGTTGAGAGTCGGGTCTATTTTATTGGGCAATCTCAATCTCATGCTATGACAAAATTCGTAGATACGATGCCTAGCGCTGAACAGATTGCGGCGGATAAAATTGCCGAAGCGTGTGACAACCTTGAATACGTTGTTGTGAACGACCCGAATCGTACTGATGACCTATATAGCAGTCGTTTAACTATTGGAAAGATTGGCCGCAGAAATCTTGTGTGCTCGGGTAGTGAGTTTGACGGATATACCTCGGACGAATCAGCCATGACGGTATGCAAATACACGCTATGGAAAAATTGCCGACTGACGGATTCCATCACATTGAGTATGCACATGATTCCATGGCTTGATGTAAATGAAAAAGTAAAATACGCACCAGAATACCTGAAATCTGACGCTAAAAAGTCCAATATTGCAGTTGAGTGGATTATTAAAAAGATAGATAAAAACATTGGAGAAGGCACAATGAATGTTACGTTGAGCCGTTATTACCCATATTATCCTTATATTACTTATGAGAATGTCCTCAAAGATAAATATAACGATAATTACAAAGATACTTAATGAGAGGAGTGAGTAGATGGCATTATCATTTGAAGAATCAAAACGTTTGGCCGCTGACTCTGCATATTCCGGTTTACCCAGTGATGACAGTGTTTGTGATAATGATGTTATGACATTTGACTTAAATGATGTAGCAGATATGCGTGCAGTCGTTGATTCTAATTTTAATAGAAGTGATAAGTATGTTTGGATCGATGACTACGATGACACTGTATATTCAAAGATCGATGCAGCTCGCAATATTACTGTGGACCCATCTCAGGCAGACGTAACACAAGAAGACAATGGTCAAATCGTTCCGTTTGAGATGCCGCGTTATTATGATGGCATCGACCTGATGGAGATGACGATTCAGATCCACTATTTGAATGCAAATCATCAAGAAAACTACGCTGCACCAATCAATGTTACTTATAGTAGTGACAAGATTCGATTTGGCTGGCTTTTGAGCAACAATGCTACCGCTAAAGATGGTACGCTTAATTTTGAATTGATGGCAAGCGGTGCGGTTACAATTCCGAATACAGGAACTACGAAAACTTATTTGTGGCGTTCTCGTCCGAATGGCAAATTGAATGTTGTAAAAGCGCTATCTGGTGTTGCAATGGATGATCCGACCGGCGACGATTGGTATACCTCCTTCCTTGCAACTATGACACAGAAGGTTGGTGAAGCTCAAGCTGCCGCAGATATGGCGAAACAGAGCGCAGCTGAAGCTAAGAATATCGTTTCGAATCTTTCTACTACTTTGGCAAACTATTATACAAAAGAAGAAGTCGATGGTTTTCTTGAAGTTATAAGGAACGATGGACTAGCAAACTTTGATGTCCAGTACAACGCAGACTCTCAGACTTTGAAGTTTATGAATGGTGAAAAACTCATCAAAACTATCACTTTGAGCACTGATCCTAGCGTTGACTGGGTGACATCTTATAATAAAACCGTTGAGGCGAAAATTGAGGAAAAGCTAACTCCGGTCAAGTCTGAAATAACTGAAACAAAAAACACCTTAGATGGATTAAAGGCTGAAATCGGAGATCTTCCAACTACTTTGCAGACGGACTATTATAACAAGACTACAACCGACAAACTTCTCGAGTCAAAGGCTGAAAAGGCTAGTGTTGAGACAGTATCAAACGATTTGACTGTTGTGAAGAACACCGCCTCTGGTTTGCAGAATAGCATTGATACTATCAACAGCGACATTTCCGACATTCAGGAGCAGCTAAAGAATGTGAAGCCCGACCCGAATGCTGGGCGCGAGTACGATATTACTTATGAGGATTCTAAGCTAAACCTATTAGAAAATGGCACTGTTAAAACCACCGTTGTCATTCAAGGTGGCGGTGGTGGTGGTGGAAACTCAAGCGTTATCACAATCGAGCGTCTGGATGGTTCTGCGCTGACTGTTATTGCTGGCGACCCCGCTGTTATCAATTACAGATTTACTTCTGTAGATAACTCTGGCGATGATACTGGCTCTGCTACTGGTGTTTGGTATGTCGGCAATACAAAAGTTGGCACACAGACTATTATTCAGGGTAAGAACAGTTTTGATGTGACCCAGTATCTGCATAGCGGAGATAATACTGTTAAGCTGCAAGTGACAGATAGTGTCGGCAGTGTTGGCACAAAGACTTGGACTGTCAATGTTGTTGAATTCTATCTGGAGAGTTCTTTTGATGATACGCTGGTTTATAGTGGAAAGGTAACCTTCCGCTACACTCCGTATGGCAATATTGCAAAAACTATCAACTTTACGATTGATGGAAAGATTCTTGGCTCTACTACAACTAGCGTTACAGGCAGACAGCTGACTTATGCTATTCCTGAACAGACCCACGGCGCACATTTGGTAGAAGTTTCCATGACTGCTGAAATCAATGGAAAACAGGTCACCAGTAATAAGGTCATCAAAGATATCATGTGGGCAACTGAAGGTAATACGACTCCTATCATTAGTTGCGCAACAAAGACAGCAAGCGCAAAGCAGTATAGTAATGTCGCAATTAACTATACCGTTTATGACCCTTCCAGTTCTACAGCTACTGTAACACTGGAGGTTGACGGCGCTAAGACTGCCACTTTAACAGTTGGTCGTACTATGCAAACTTGGACTTGGAAATCAGCTGACATTGGCACTCATACACTGAAAATCGTATGCGGTTCTGTGAGTAAGACTATCAGTGTTGAGATCAAAGAACTTGGCATTACGATTGAGCCTGTTAAGACAAATCTAGCCTTCGACTTTAATCCTGCAGGCAAGACCAACGCGGACGAGACTCGTCTGTGGACTGATGGCAATAATAGACTTACTGTCAGTGACAACTTTGACTGGTCTAACGGTGGTTATCAGTTGGATGAAGATGGTGACACCTACTTCTGCGTAAAGGCTGGTACGACTGCAAGTATCAGTTACAAGCTGTTTGGCGATGATGCAAAGAAGCTGGGTAAGAATTTCAAGCTGGTGTTTAAGACTACGAACGTCAAGAACTACGATGCTACCGCACTTACTTGCTTGAATGGCGGTATTGGTCTGAATATTCAGGCGCAGAAGGTCACGTTGACCAGCGAACAGAACAGTATTTCCCTGCCCACCTGCGAAGATGACTTTATGGAGTTTGAGTTCAATATTCTGCCCGATAGCCAGTATAAAGAAATGGTTCTGTGGCTGGATGGTATTCCCTGCCGTGTTGAGCTGTATGACGCAAGTGACAACTTTACACAGGCTTCTCCGGTAGGCATTACGATTGGTTCTCCTGATTGTGACGTGCTTGTTTATCGCATGAAGTCCTACATGATGAACCTGACGGACGACGAGATCCTCGACAACTTTATTGCAGACGCAAAGAATGCAGAGGAAATGATTGAGCGCTACACCCGCAATGATATTACGGATGTGAGCGGTGAGCTGAATCCTGACCTGCTGGCTGAGAAGTGCCCAGACCTACGTATTATCAAGATCTCCGCTCCGACCTTTACGACTGGCAAGAAGAACGAAGTGCCGAATACGACTATTCAGCACATTTATAAGAATGGTCGCGCTGTGGAAGATAACTGGATTGCTACTGGCTCCCACAAAGGACAGGGCACCAGCTCTAACGCATACGGTGAATCTGGTCGTAATATTGATATCGATTGTTCTGGTGGCTTTACATTTGGTAATGAAAGCACTGGCAGCAAGTACGCATTTACAGAAAACAGCGTTGGTGAGAAGTATTTTAACATCAAAGTCAATGTTGCCTCTTCTGAGAATGCAAATAACGCTCTGCTGGCAGACGAGTTTAACGAGTTCAATCCGTACATTCGTCAAGCTCGCAAGGACAACCCGAAGGTACGCGACACTATGGCATTCTATCCCTGTGTTGTGTTTATTCAGGAGACCGATACCGCTAATGCGACTGTCTTTAAGGATGGTCAGTGGCACTTCTATGCTTGTGGAGATTTTGGCAACTCCAAGAAGAATAGTGACACCATGGGCATGGACCCGAACAATCACAAGGAAGTTATCGTTGAGATTGACAACAATACCGATGCACAGACCCGCTTCCTGAGTGGTGACTTCTCTGAGGAAACTTGGGATGGCGACCACAGCTTTGAGTTCCGCTACATCAACAAGAATTGTAGTGAACAAGAAATTCAGGATGCGAAGGACGCATGGATTCGGGTACAAAATTGGGTCGTAAATGCAGACGATGCTGAGTTCAAGAAGAATTTTGAGAACTACTTTGTCAAGGATTCTACCCTGTTCCACTATCTGTTTACTGAGCGTCATACCATGGTTGATAACCGTGCTAAGAACGTATTCCCGCACACGACTGATCTTGTGCACTGGGATTTCTGCTTTGACTATGATAACGACACTGCCATGGGCAACGATAACGAGGGTGGTTTGACGCTGAGTTACGGTTACGAAGATATGGACACCATCGGCACAAAGAGTGTGTTCAACGCACACGATTCTAAGCTGTGGTGTAAGATTCGTGACTTATTTGCAAATGACCTCGCAAAGATGTTCCTGAACCGTGAGAGTGCTCTGGCATGGAGTGCTACTCGTATTTTGAAAAAGTTCGAGGATTATCAGGACGTAAAGCCAGAAAAGCTATGGATCATGGATATGCGGCGCAAGTATTTCCGTACTTACGAGGATAATGGTACGACCAGTTATCTGCCCATGATGCACGGCAATAAGCGTCATCAGCGGCGTCAGTTCCAGCGTTATCAGGAAAAATATATGGCATCTAAGTACACCGGTACTGCCTGTACCTCTGACGATATGACCATTCGTGGCTATACACCGACCAACTGGACAGGCGTGAAACCCGATGGCACTTTCCATATTGTCCCGTATGCTGACACTTACGTCTCTGTGCGATATGGCTCTAACCCCGTGAAGGTGCGTGGTAAGCGTGGTCAGACCTATGAGATCCAGTGCCCGATTGCGGCTATGAATGATACCGAGGTTTATGTCTATAACGCTTCTATTATCCAGAGCATTGGTGATATTTCTGGCTTCTATCCCGGCTATGTTGACTTCAGCCATGGTGTAAAACTGACTGACCTGAAGATTGGTTCTGCCGTTGAAGGTTATAAGAACACGAACATGACTGATTTCGCGGTTGGTAACAACACACTGCTTGAGCATTTGAACCTGCAGAACGTGCCGAACCTGAAGAAGTCCATCAGTCTGACCGGCTGTACGAATTTGGAAGAGTTCTATGCTGGCGGCTCTGGTATTACTGGTGTCGCGTTTGCTAAAGGCGGCAAAATTCGAAAAGCTGAATTGCCTGCAATTGCAAGTTTGAGCGCCAAGAACCTGAATTATCTGACCGACCTGAAGGTTACAGATTATAAGAATATCACCACTTTGACGGTTGAGAATTGTCCAACTATCGACTTGATTGGAATGCTGACAAAGTGCACGAGTTTGAGCCGTGTGCGTCTGACCGGCGTTGATTGGCAGCTGGATGATACTTCCATGCTGGATCGTCTGTTGAAGATGACCGGCTTGGATGAAAACGGTTACAACACTGACCATTCTGTTGTTGAAGGTAGTGTCCATGTGCCCATTATGCGTGAGCGTCAGCTGGCAGAGTTTACGGCACAGTGGCCTGATTTGAATATCACTTACAATACACTGGTCCAGCAGTTCAAGTGGACGTTCGTGAATAAAGACGGTACTGTCCTGGACATCCAGTACATTGATAAGGGCGGCAAAGCAGTTGACCCTGTTACCCGTGAAGAGAACCCGATTCCGACGCCTACTGCTGAGAGTACAATCTCTACTGACTTTACTTTCAGCGGCTGGGATACAGAGTTTACGACCGTCTTCAGCAATCAAACCATTACTGCTCTGTATACTGAATCTGTGCGTAAATACACTGTCCGTTATATGAACCGTGGTGCCGTGCTGCAGGAAACTGTCGCCCCGTATGGTTCTATGGTGCTTTATACCGGCGACACTCCGACTTATACTTCCGAGGAAAGTGCGTTTAAGTATTATCTGTTTAGCGGCTGGGATAAAGGCGGCTACGTTATTGGTGATAAAGATATCAACGCAGTTTATGATGTATGTGAGTATTCTTCTACATACTTTGATGGCAAAGAAATCGGTCAGCTTCGTCCTGTTGAAATTTATGCAATGAATAAGGTTGGCGTAGAGCAGAACATTGTAGAAGCAAAAGACGAAGTTTCTATTAAGCTTGGTAATGACTTTACTTACGATGACATTACTGAGAAGATTCTCATCAGCGAGCCGCAGGTATTTGATGGTAAAAACTACATTGATACCGACCTCAAACTGTTTGAAGAAGACAGAGATTTTGTTCTGGCTGTTGACTACAAGATGGACGCCACAAATGCAAATAACACTGTTTTAATGCAGTGCTTTGAGCAAAACGGTATGAATGGTATCCGTCTGTGGAATTCTACCGGCGTGAAGATGACTTGGGGTATTGACTCTGCAAATGGTGTATCTGCTGGTTCTCGTGACATGACCGTCATCCGGCACATTAAAGGTGATAACGGACTGTACGTCTATTCCTCTAACATCTATGGTTCTGCACTGAATTACACAAAGATCACTCGTACCCGTTCCACAAAGACAAATGCCACACTAGTGTTCGGTTGTGCAAAAGCAGACGATGGTGCTTATGAGCGTCATGCTAAAGGTACGGTTTATTGGTCTAAGCTTTGGTATGCAGACCTTGGCGATGCCGCCTGTCGAGAGCTGGCTGCTTGGACACATGATAATCTGATTGTTGAGGTGGCAAGCTTTAAGAACTACTACCTGAGTGACAATTCCAACAAGCGCTGCTCTATGACATTCCTGCAGAAAGATACTTTGGGTCAAGATATGATACTGAGTTCTTCTTCTAATAACGCAGGTGGTTGGAGCAACACTTCTCTGCGTGAGTATCTTGACTCTCGTTTGGTTGATGCTTTGCCGATTGGTTGGAAGCAGCTGATCAAGAAGGTTAAAGTGCCGAGTTCTGCCGGAAATAAGAGTAAGGAAATTGTGACTTCGGATTGTTATTTCTTCATTCCGTCTGCGATTGAAGTAAGCTCTTCGATGATTGATGAACCTTACGTTTACGAAGGTCAAACAATCAGTTATATGACTGGCAATGAATCCCGCATCAAGCACAATGCAGAGGGTAAGGCAACAAAGTATTGGCTGCGCAGCCCGTTTGCGACTTATGACGGATACTTCTATGCAATCGAGGAGACTGGCGAGCTGTATGGCTTCCATTATCCCTCTGAGCAGTTAGGGGTAACCGTGATGTTCAGCATTTAAGGAGGTGTTAAGAGTGTATTATAAGGTACTTAAAGACGGTCGAGTGATCGATGCTCTTGACCGCCTTCAGTTTGTAAAGTATCAGCCCAAGCACAATATTATGGTGAATTGCACCGAGGATGACGCACAGGGTATTATCAGCAGCAATGGCAAGTACATCTGGCACGTTGATGGTTATTACTTGATACCATCCCCGGAATATGACACTGTAACGCTTGAGCCGATTGATAAATATGAATACGACCAAATCATGGCCTTGGGAGGTACAACTCCTGAGGCCATTATTGATGCCTATACACTGACGTTAATTCAAGGAGGTCTACTGTGATGGAGAAGATTTTCACTGATTTCGTCGAGAGTATGCGGCGACTTTATAAGAATGGCATGGTGCAGGATAAATTTGTGGAGAATCTGCTTGCGGGCAAGAAAATCTCATTAGATGATTACCTGTACATCGTGAATGGAAAGGAGGTGTGATATGTATACCTTTTTGATTAACGAGGACAATACTATCACCGCAAGTCTGACTGAGCGCATCATGCAGCGGAGTAAGCTGGTGGATAATTTGCACTTTTTGGCTGACCAGACTTACAAAGGCGTAGATATTAGTGACTATACCGTTATGCTGGAGTATGTCTTGCCTGTGAGTAAACGCTATAAAACTGAAATTCTACAAAAATCAAAAGATTTGTATAAGAACCGGCTGGAGTATCTTCTGCCCTTTGATACAGGTCTGACTAGTGAAGCTGGCGACATTGAGTTCCAGTTGACCTTCATTCACGTTGAGATGGACTCTGAAGGACAGACAATTCAGCGCGTGCGCAAGGCTGGCCCCGGTGTTGTACATATTATTCCTATCAGCAAGTGGTCTGATTTGATTCCTGATGAGGCACTAAGCACTCTGGATCAGCGCATTATCGCTCTGGAAGCTCTGAACAAGGCGATGACCGACCGCTTCAATACCAGTCTGGCTAATAAGGCTGACAACATCACTTACGACGAAGAGCATCGTATCCAGCTTACCTCCGAGGGTAAACCCATTGGTAACGCTATTAAGATTACAACTGAAACTGTTGAAACTGAAGATGGTAGTATGCGTGTTGTCCCATTCTAACCATCGTTTAAAGCGAGGTGAAAAGAATGGCATACAAATACTCAAAGCTAGGTTACGGTAGTGCAGAAGACGTAGAAGCCGCAATTGCGCTTGGGTTGATTGATGGCAAAGACCTTATTATCACAAAGGATACATCAGAATTTATGTACGTCCGAGACGATTTATCTATTCAGAAGATAACGCCTCGGACGCTTTGTTTTGATAGCATTCCGGCGGCAAATGAGGCAGTCAATCAGAGCGAATCGACTTATGCGGGTCAGACCGTAATGATTCGAGGTAAAGACGACAAATACGAACCGTGGATCGTGCAGCAAAGTGCAGAATCTGGGCGGTTTTTCGTTGAGCCGTTTCAAATATTACCGACAAATTTCCAATGGACTGAATTTTAAATAAAAGGAGGAAAATAATGGCAGAAGTAAAATTCGCGTATGGTACGAAAGCACGGTATGATGCCCTGTCCCCCAAGGATTTGGACACGCTCTACTTTACGACCGACACACTGCAGCTCTTTAAGGGCACAACTGAATATACCAAGAGCACCAAGATGGTGTCTGCCCTGCCCGCTGCTGGTCAGGTTCAAGGTGTTATCTACTTCCGCATGACTGACTATACCATGCATATTTGGAATGGTGTAGAGTTTGTGCAGCTGAATAAGAAGACTATTACACAGATCCCGGCGGATGCCACCAATGACGATATCCCGACTACTAAGGCAGTTGCTGACTATGTGCAGGCCAAGATTGAGGCTGTTGAGCAGAAGAAGGGTCTGTATGTCACCGACGTCACTTATAAGGATGGCGTTATCAGTGTGGCAAAGAATGACGAACCCATCGCCACTACTCTGACAGGCGTTGTTCATGCACCCACTTATGATGCAGAGACTCGTACTATCAAGATGCCTGTGTTTGGCGGCGACGAGCTGACTATTGCGCTGGGCAAAGACTTGGTTGTGAAGAGTGGCGTCTATAACACCAAGACACATGAAATCGAGCTGACTATCACCACTGGCGAGGTCATCAAGATTCCTGTTGGCTCACTGATCGATATTTATGTCGGCGTAGCAACTTCTACTGCAACTGTAACCGTTTCTGACGACAATAAAATCAGTGTCGCTGTGCGCGTGTCTGCAAAAGCCAACAACTCTATCACGATTGAAGAAGATGGTTTGTATGTGGCTGTGCCTGATGCTTATACCAAAGCTGAGACTGATGCAAAAATCAAGAAGGTGCAAGATCAGCTGGACGGCCATTCCAAGGATGCTGCGGTACATATTACCGCTGAAGAGCGTAAGACTTGGAATGCAAAAGTATCTCAGGATGAACTGACTGCCGCAAAGTCCGAAGTGATTGCTGCTGCCGCTGCCGACGCTACTAAGAAAGCTGACGCTGCCCGCGATGCTGCTAAAACCTATGCAGATGGTCTGAACACTGCAATGGATAACCGCGTCAAGAACGTTGAAGGTGCACTGACTTGGAAGGTTCTGGCTGAATAATCTATATTCCCCTGCTGGCTTACGGCGCTACGGCTCTGTACTGCTGGCAGGGTTATTTTTATCGAAAAGGAGTTTCATGATGTCAAAATTATCACTACGCGAAATCAATCAGTCGCAACTCGACAAGACTCCAGTGATCGACGGACAGCTTATTGTCTGCCTTGACACCGGAAACGCCTATCGAGACACTACCATGGCTCACGTAAAAATCGGTTCAGATTTAGAGGTTGTGAGCGACTTACCATTGGCTCCTCTAGCCGAAAAAATCTATTATCTGAAGCCTGATAAGCTATATGCGTACTTGGGCGGCAACTGGACACTGCTGAACGATAACAATTTCTCACTGGGTACAAATAAGAGTGCGCTCAATGGCAAGGTAAAAATCACACTGGATGGTGCAAAGCAAAGTTCTGTATCTATCAAAGGTACGGGCACCACCACCGTTATGACAGATGAGAATGGCGAGTTGGTTGTGAATACGGGTGACCCATCTATGTACATGGAGGCGCTGACCAATTCAGATATAGACAAGATACTTTCAACATAAAGGAGGAAACATATGGCTTGGTTAGATTATGATGGCCTGCTTTACTTCTGGCAAAAATTAAAACTGAAGCTAGATAGCAAAGTTGATAAAGTCGAAGGCAAGGGGCTATCCTCCAATGATTTTACCAGTGCTGAAAAAAAGAAGCTTGCTGGCATTGCAGAGGGGGCAACAAAGTACACCCATCCAACCTACACGGCAAAAGATAGCGGACTGTACAAAATCACTGTAGATGGAAATGGACATGTCAGTGCGACAGCTCCGGTTGGCAAAAGTGATATTACCGCACTAGGCATTCCAAGTACGAATACCACTTACTCTAATTTTAAGGCGGCTACCGCTTCAGCTGCTGGCGGTTCTGGTTTGGTTCCTGCCCCGGCTGCTGGCAAACAGGGACAGTATCTGCGGGGAGATGGTACTTGGGCGACTCCTACCAATACAACCTATAGCGATGCAACACAGAGCGCCCATGGCTTGATGAGTATTGCCGATAAGAAAAAGCTGGATGGATTTGGCGCGGCAAACACCTATGCCCTGAAGAGTGATATCACCGCAATGTATCGTTACAAAGGCTCCGTTACTTCTACGGACAAGCTACCCACGAGCGGCCAGACCATTGGTGATGTGTATGACGTTGGCAATGGAATGAACTATGCATGGAATGGTTCTGCGTGGGACGCTTTAGGTGAAGTTTTTACTATTACAAAGATCACAAATACTGAAATCGACACTGTTTTGGCAAGCTGATTTCAGTTCTTACTGAGACAGGAGGTCGATTATGGGATATTTAGATTATGCTGGCTTGCAGTATCTGTGGGGCAAGCTGAAAGAAAAGTTCGCCCCGAAGAGCCACAGCCATGATGACAGATACTACACGGAGTCCGAGATGGACGGCAAACTAAATAGCAAAGTGAACAATAACGAAGCGGGAGCGAATGGACTTATCAACAAACTGAGTACCGCCGATGGCATCCCTAATGATGCAACTGTTTTTATCAGCCAACATAATGATGGTAAAACAGCTTCTTATTATCGTCGTCCAATCAGTACGTTGTGGACATATATCAAGAGCAAAGCAGATAGTGTATACCAGTCAAAAGGTAGCTATGCTGCGAGCTCTCACACTCACGATGATAGGTACTACACAGAGACTGAAATAAACGGCAAATTAAATGGGAAAGCAGTAAATATAACGCTTTCAAAAGTGGATTTGAATACAGTTAAAACTCCCGGTTTTTATAATGCTGGTGGCGGAAATGGATGTACCAATGTCCCTGTTTCTGATGCGTTTGGTTTAATCGTAACACATAATGCAAACGGAGAATATTACACTCAAATTTTCTTTTTGGTCGATAAGAATACATCGTATCGTCGTTATTGCAATGGGGGGACGTGGAGTGGATGGACGCAAGACAAATACACAGACACAAACACTTGGCGCGGTATTCAAAACAATCTTACGAGTGATTCAACATCTGATAGTTTAAGTGCCGCGCAAGGCAAAGTGCTAAAAGCGTTTGTGGATGGAAAACTGGGCAAAAACGAGAAAGCCGTTGACTCCGCAAAGCTTGGTGGGTTCCCTCTAAATGACATCAAGAAATATTTTAATGGAGTTCCAAGTATTCGTAATGATGGTGTTATGGAAGTTGGAAAATATATTGATTTTCATACTACATCTGACGATACATCTGATTACGCTGCCCGTATTACAGCAGAGAAAACTGGATTGACTATAAGCGGCACAACAAAAGGTACGTTTAGTGGTTCTCTGTCTGGTAATGCCTCCACCGCAACTTCTGCTACGACAGCTTCCAAGCTTTCTACCTCTGCTGGTTCTGCAGCACAGCCTGTTTATTTCAAGGACGGTAAACCTGTAGCTGGAACATATACGTTAGGTGATGCATCAAGCAAAATGGTTCGTACATTGGGCGCTGTTGGAAATACCGGCTGGACAAATAAAACAACGGATGATAAGTATGTCCCTACGATGTCTTTTATGGCCTACTGGAATGGCGCATACAGCGGAACATCTTCTAATCTACAATATTGTGACCGTGGTAGATTCGGTACGATTGTGACTAAGAGCATTGCTGATTTCGCACCGGCGTCTGGTTCAAATGATTATGTAAGAGTTTATAACTCAGGAACTGTTAGCGGTACAGACAACGCATCAATAAATGACCTTGCTAAGCAACATTTTGCTATGGCGATGGTAAATAACGCAACCGACAATCCTTTGGGTGCAAAAAAATGGATACACGCTATCAATATGGCTTGGAATAACGGGGTCAACTCAAGTTGGGTATCTCAAATCGCGTTGGGCGTACAAGATAGTTACGGAATGTGGTTCCGCACTGGACAAGGCGCAATTGCAGGAAGAGCATGGAATCGTGTTTATGACAGTAGTTATCATCCTAATGCAGACCATGCAAGTGCAGCAGATAGTGCTACAAACGCAACTAATGCAACAACGGCTACAAAATTGAGTTCCAACGCTGGTTCCAGTGTCCAACCTGTCTACTTCTCTGGCGGCAAACCCGTTGCAATCGGATACACTATCTCATCTTCTGTTCCGGCTAATGCTAAATTCACGGATACCACTTATGGTGTAGCCAGTTCGTCTTCAAACGGTCTTATGTCTTCTACTGATAAAACAAAGTTGGATGATTTTAGCCGTGTTATCAACATTCAAAAGCAAATCAAGTTGACTACAGATTGGCTAGATACTGGCATTGCTGGAAACAGTCTTGATACTGGAACTTATGTTGTTCAGGTGAGTGGATTTAATTCAAGCTACACACAGCTTTACAGCGAAATCTACTCTGGTGTTATGAGCTGGTACTCCGGTACTACGAACAGTGGCAATTCGTCTGAGATTTTCCTGCATAACGCCGGACTCGCAGATAACAACAATGCAATCTATCTTAGAACTTTACGCGTTGCTGGAAGCAAAACACTGAAACTACAAATCGCTTGCAAGGTCGCTGCTACTGGCACTGACACACTAACATTTAAATTCAGACGGTTGATATAAAAGGAGATGATAAGATGCGAAGAACGAAAGATAAAATTGAAGCAACCGTAACAAACGCAGACTATGCCAGCTCCGCCGGTTCCGCGTCAAAAGCAACTAATGCCACAAATGCAACAAAAGCCACGACCGCAGATAAGCTTGGTACAAGCGCTGGTTCAACTACGCAACCTGTTTATTTCAAAGATGGCAAGCCTGTTGTAATTGGATATACGATCGCCAAGAGTGTTCCTGCCGATGCGAAGTTTACCGATACAAATACATGGCGCGGGATTCAGGATAATTTGACAAGTAATAGCACAGATCAAAGTCTTAGTGCTGCGCAGGGAAAAGCGTTGAAAACATTGGTCGATGGTAAGGCGGCAGCTGGACATACGCACAATAGCGTAAAAGACGCAGGAAACAACTCTTCAAATACCACATTTGCCTATTCAAAATCAGGTATGAACTATGGAGATTATAATTGGCTTGCTGGTTGGAATGGATATGAGTTACGAGCTATAAATAAAAATCAATTTGCTACTGCTGGACATAATCACGATAGCCGCTATTATACTGAAAGCGAAATTGATTCCAAGCTCAATGGTAAAAGTAACGTTGGACATACCCACGACTATCTTCCTACTGCTGGTGGAACGATGAATGGTGCTATTACGCTCTCTGATTCTTCTCATGGAAAAATTTATTCTGGTCCTACAGATAATGTTAATGGTCCCGGTGGAGATTTAAATAATATTGTTATTGAATCATGGAATGGTCTCTCTTTTACAACGGGTTGTCCAAATCAAACATACACTGGAAAAACTGCTATTGGTATTGACTGCCGCGAAGGCGTTGTTAAAGCAGCACGATTTGATGGTACACTGACTGGCACTGCTGCAACACTCGGTGGCGGTGGTAATCCTTATGCTCCTATGACTTTCAATTGGTCTGGTAAAGATGGTCAGCCAACATGGTTATGGGGCGGAGAAGACGGAGCTAATATGTATGTGTACAATCCGGCTAATTTCAAGGTAAACTGGGCGCAGAGCGCGGCGAATGGTGTGTATGCAAACGGATTTAAGAGTAGTGGTGGTGGATATATACGTTTCTGCAACGGACTACAAATATGCTGGGGAGAAAACAACAAAACTACCACAGCTGCAGTTTTTGACGTTCCGTTTAAAGCCGCCAATTATACGCTTGTACTTGGAGGAAGTGAGGATTTAAATAATGCGTGGTATGTTGCTTCTCGTACAACTACAGGTTTCACACCAAAACAGAATGGCTTCGCTGGGATCACCAACTGGATTGCTATTGGAAGATGGAACTGATTGTATTTTTAACGCTTATAAGCAATGTTATTTGTTTAAACATATCTATGTATTGTTTTATTAGAAAGAAGAGGTGAAAAATTTGGACGAAGAAATCAAAGTTGGATATTTTCTTATGAAACCAGTCGAGACTCAAGAGCAATGCGACCAGTATTCTGCAATGGCGACACAACTCAATGCTCATAATAGCGTTGCCGCCCCCGGTGACGCTCTCTGGGCTATTGATGATAAAGAAGACCGCTATGAAATTATTGAGTCAGGCACAGTTCCAACCGTAGAAGAAGCTCTTGAACCACAAAAGGAATACAAAATATCTGAGTCAAAAACTACTCTCTCTGAATACCTTGCATCTCACCCACTCCAATGGACAGACGGCAAGTATTATAGCGTTACCAGTGAAAAGCAGGCTTTGCTCACATCAAACCTATCTCTGTATCAGCTCGCCGTCTCTAATGGACAAACATTCCAGCTGAAATGGAACACAACCGGCAATGAATGCACCGAATGGGAATATGAAGATCTCGCAGCACTGGCTATGGCAATTGGTACTTATGTGCAACCATTTGTAGCGCGTCAGCAGGAATTGGAAATTGCTATCAAGGCTTGTACTACAATGGAAGAGCTGGATGCAATTGAAATCAACTACGACCCTGTTCTGAAGCAATATCTTGAGACCGCCGGGCAGAAGGAGGTTGTAGAATGAGTAAAATCGTAAAGAAGTATAAAGAATTATTGAAATGTGCGCTTCTCTTTTTGATGGGAGGGGCGCTTTATTATTGCATCGAGATTTTGTGGCGTGGTCACTCGCACTGGACTATGGCTGTAGTGGGCGGCATCTGTTTTGTGGTCATCGGTGGATTGAACAATTATATTCCGTGGGAAATGCCTATGTGGGAACAGGCGGGTGTTGGTGCACTATTTGTAACTGGCATGGAGCTTGTGGTAGGCATCCCGCTGAATCTAATGCTTGGTTTGCATATCTGGGACTACTCTTCCCTGCCATTCAATCTGCTTGGTCAAATCTGTCTACCATTTACTGTGTTATGGTTCTTCCTTGCTTTGTTGTGCATTTATGTAGATGACTGGATGCGCTACATCATGTTTCACGAGGACAAGCCGCACTATCATTGGCGTAAGGTATGTAAGCCGAAGCAGTAAACAAACTAAAAGTATATGTAAAAACAGAAAGAGCCCCGGGCTGTTACACCCAGAGCTCTCCCGCCACACACCTATACAAAGATAGGACGTCACAAATTCGCTCGACGAATCTTTGACACGCCTATTTTATCATAGTGTGAAATTTTTGTCAACCAGAATCGAGGTGATGAAATGATTGGTTTGTTGACTGCCGCACCAACTCATGCTCCGGGTGTTATCAGCTTTACAATAGAACAGCTTTGGCAAATGATTTTGAGTATCGCTGGTGGCATTACAGCTATCTCCGCCGCCGTTGTCGTTATTGTGAAAGCAATCAAGAAAGCAAAAGAGCCCGACACAAAGCAGAATATGAAGCTCACTGAGCACGACAAGCATCTGGAAGATATTGACCGCAAGCTCAAGAATGATAAAGAGGTTTTGGATTTATATCGCTCCAAACTTTTGTCACTTGAAGAGCATCAGAAGGAACAGGATATCGTAGTTGAAGACCATGGCCGAAAAATCGCTGGTGTTGAACAGCGTGTAAATCGGAGCGAACATGGAATCAATGTGATGATGAAAGCCCTGCTGGCTCTGCTTAGTCACGGTATTGATGGTAATGCTATTGACCCCATGAAAGAAGCTAAGGCTGCTCTTGAAAGCTACTTGATTGACGGACAAAATTTAAAAGACATTTAATACATAGCTCGGTACGTGTGTGCCGGGCTTTATTTTTTTATTCAAACAGGAGGTACTACTATGGCAAGTATTGTTAATGAGATCGTCTCTGTTATTGTGAAGCTGGTTATCACTGTTGCTGGCACTGCATTTATGACCTATGGCATTCCATACCTGAAGCAGATCGGTATGTACAAGATTGTTCAGATGGCTGTGCGTGCCGCTGAGAAGCTGGGTGTTACCGGCGCAATTCAGAAAGCTGACAAGAAGAAGTATGTTATTGCCGCATTGGAGAAGATGAATATCAAGATTACTCCTACTATCGAGATGATGATTGAGGCCGCAGTCAAGGAGATGGATATTCAGAACGGAAAGATCAATGCAGAACTCAAGAAGGATTGAAGGTGTGGCTCTATGAGCATTATTACATATTCTATGAAGAAGGACTGGAACAAGAAGTTGTCAAAGAACTTCTGCGCCTATGAATTTGCTTGCAATGACCGGAGTGACGAGTTCAAGGTGGCAACTGAGCTTGTAGAGACTCTGCAGCAGATTCGTGACCACTTCGGCAAGCCGGTTTTAATCAGTTCTGCTTACCGTACTCCTGCATATAACATTTCAATCGGTGGCAGTTCTCGTAGTCAGCATTGTCTTGGCACAGCAGCGGATATTCACATCGCTGGTATCGATCCAATTCGTATTGCACTGTATGTGGCCTCCCTCCCCTACTTCCAGAAGCATGGTGGCATTGGCTATTATAGTCGCGCACAAGTAACGGGCGGGTTTGTCCACATTGACGTGCGTGAAACTCCAAGCCGCTGGGTCAGCAAGAGTGGCACTACATATCAGGTCGTGAGTAAAATCATGCCCACGATTCGTCAGGGCTCTAAGGACTGCACTAGTGGCGTGTCTTATGCTGTGACTGTATTGCAGCGGCATTTAGGCTTGAAGGTTGATGGTATCTTTGGCGCTGGTACAAAAGCTAAGCTGGTAGAATGGCAGAAAGCACATGGATTGGCGGCTGACGGCATCTGCGGAATGGCAACATGGAGTTCGTTTTGATGGCAGACAACCAGAATACATTTCGTGCAGGAGACAAAATTAAATTAGACGGAGTATTATTTTCAAACAGCCAAACTCACTGCGGTATGCGCCGCCGAGGAGAATGGTTTATCTATGATGGGAAACTAGTCAATGGTCGCTATCGGGTGACGAATCTTGAAAGCCGCATTGGCAAGTATCCAATTTCAGTAAATGTATCGGGCTATGTTGAACCGAGCGATATTGAACTATTATAAAAACAGATGGGGTATTGATCTTTAATTGGACCAGTACCCCATTTTTTAGCATTTATATATTTAGCACCCAGTCTCCACCGATAAATTCATTTAAAATAATGCTCGCAAATGGGTCTGGAGTAAACTTATTTTTCTTACAAAACGCTGCACATTCTGAAGTCAACACGCTTTGCATAACTATTCTATGAATATTTCTTTTCTTGCACATTTTAATTAATTCTTGGAGTATCGAGGTCATTATTCCTTTATTCTTATGAGATACGCATACCCTAGATATTGTAAGCTGTACGTTTGAAAGAAATGCGATTCTTAATTCTGCCTCACTTGATTCACACTGGAACCAAACAGTATGGAAGTTTTTATTTATTGAATACAATTCCTTGTCCTTTGATTCTAATAAATTTTTTAATATATTTATCTCTTCATCTGTAAAGTCAACTGTTGTCATTTTATTTCCTCTGTCAGCCATTCTTTCCATCCGCTCACTGTGCGAGGACAATTATCTTGCTGTGCGACAAGCTCATTTAAGAGTGCTGCAAGTTCTTCGTCAGACAATTCACGGATGGCTTGTGCTTTATTATTTTTACGACCAAATTCATCCCGGCTATGTTTGTGCAGAACGAAGCCGAGTGCGATATCAAGTATTGCTGGATTATTCATTATTGTCCTCCAATTCGACTTTTTTATATTATACCACTTATATCTGGGTGGTTCAAGAAAAGGCGCTGGAGAGTGTCCAGACGCCTTGGTTCAAATACGGTTTTCAATTTTAATAGATCTTGCCGGATTGTCACATCGGGCTCTTTTAAGATTCAAAATCGGATTTGACAATTATCTAAAATTGGTGTAGTAGTGGTGTAGTAAACAAAGCAGTTTGCAATTATTATTCGATATATCATTCATTTTAAGAAGATTTTAAGCGAGGTGGTAATTTTTTTGTAATTTTTACATTTTGCACATATTTTCGCCCGAGTTATTGTTCGCTTTTGTATTCATAACGATAATTCGTTATTTTTCTTCTTCTTGCTTTTCTACCGTTCTTTATTGCACGCTCGTCTAGTTCATATTCTGTTATATTATGTCATACCAGATTTGAAAAAGTGGTGTAGTAACTGGTGTAGTAAAAATTGTCCAATTTATAGGAAGTTGACAATTCATTCTTATAAAGTGTATAAAATTACTGAACCATCTTTCGGAACTCCGCAACTGCTTTTTCAGCATCCACATGACTATAAACATCTAATGTCATATTGACTTTACTGTGTCCCATCACATACTGGACAGCTTTAATGTTCATCCCAGACTCTACCATTCTGGTGCAGAACATATGCCTTAAAGTATGAGGTGTGATTGCAGTTGGCAGTTGCTCTTGCGGATTAACCTTATTGTACCTCTGTATAGCTTGTCGCACATTTGATTCAACACTAACCGCTGAACGAGGGCTATTTTTGTAACTGACTTGTAGAAAGCCGCTATATCCGCTTACGCTCGGCTCTTCATCCAGCTGTGGTCTTGTACTTAAAATGTGTGAAAATGCTTCTCTGGCTTTTTGAGACATTGGTATGATGCGTACACCACTTTTTGTTTTTGGAGATTGGATTGAGAACTCTCCATGAAGGTATACAAGCTGGTGGTTCACATTTATAATTCCCTGCTCTAAATCAATGTCACTTACGGTTAATCCACAAAACTCACTAACACGAAGTCCAGTCTCATATAAGATTATAAGTTCATCAACGTGCTGACTGAGATAGATATCTTTTTTGCAGAAATCAACAAGGCTTGAAAATTGTTCATTTGACAGAATAGTTTTTGTCTTGTTTTCTTTTGGCACAACTTTTGAAAGTTGAAAGCTAAAAGGATTCCTTGACAAAATTTTATCATCGCAGGCAAGTTCAAAAGCCGGTCGTAGTATTCCTTTATAGTTATTTATTGTACCATAACAGTATCCCTTATCATATAGTTCTTTCATGAACATTTTTGCTTCTGTCGGTGTTATTGATGCAATTGTTTTATTGGCAAAAGTACATCCAGAAAGGATTTTCATGAAAGTGTCTGTGTTCTTTGTTGTTGTCTCCTTTAAAGACGGCTTATGAAGATCAGAGTATTTTTTTACGAGCTCTTTCACCGTCATTGAGTTTGCTATTGGGTCGATGCCTTGTATTTCAGACTCTGTTAAACTTTCAATCCTTGCCCTTAATTCTTTCAAGTCGCCAGAATAAATAGTGCGGCGCTTTCCAAACTTATCTGTCCAACGATACTGGTACAGACCGTCTTTACGTTGCGACTCACCCTCTTTCAAAACACGTCCTTTATTGTCTTTTCTTCTTTCCATAATAAGCTCCTTACGTTAAATAAAGAGCTCCGATGTGACAATTTGATTATATCACATCAGAGCCATACATTCAAATGGAATATGTTTGTTCTATGTATCTTTCAAATGCTTTTCGTTTAACAAGTTGCTTTTTACCAACAAACATTATAAACGGGCAATCTCTTTCTTGAAGAAGTTCTCGTATTTTACATTGTCCTATATTAGAGTATGCAGCAGCTTCTTCCACTGTAAGCGTAGTCTTTTCCCAGATTGGGACTTCTTTCATTTAATCACCTCCTCCATCTTCTCCTCCCCATACTTTGCTACACATACATTATATAAGAGCATGGCACGGGTCATAAGGCCAACTCCGCCGATACGAGGAGTCGCTTTGATATCTTCTATCTTATAGACAGCGTCAGCGCAATCACCGTGCTGCTTACCATTCTCGTCATAGTTGATACCAACATCGATGCAGACCTCAACTCGATCAAGACCAAGCGGTGTGATGAAATTACGTTTTCCGACTGCAGAGATGATCACATCGACCATATCCATTGCAAGAGCCGTGCACTTCATAAAACTTCCGCTGCTATTTACAGAGATCACATTACAATGCCGCTTAATCAGCATATCGACTAACGGACGACCTACGATATTAGATTGACCACACACAAGCACATTCTTGCCATCCAGATCGTAACCGATGGAATCAAAAATCTTCATAACGCCCAGTGGAGTGCACGGCTGAAATGGAGATGTGGTATTAAAACCATCAACATCAACTGCGTCTGGAATGTAAATATTTTTTGGATTGATATGTTTTGGTAGCGGGAGCTGAATAATAATACCGTCCACATCTTCCCAATTATAATCTTCCAGTATCTTGTTATTTAATTCATCCTCCGTAATATCTTCTGGCAGTTTGATAAGCTCCGCTTCGATTCCCACCTCTTCACAGTCCCGCAATTTACCACGAATATAAGCATTGGATGCCGGGTTATCCCCTACTTGATAAATATATAAAATAGGAGCATAGTCGACTTCTGCGATAATATTCTTGATTTTATTTTTGATATCTTGTGCAATAGATTTGCAGTCAATAATCATTGTGAACCTCCTTTATAAGAATTCAAGTTTTATTACCAGATACGATGTTCGTACGGTCTTCCATATCTATCTTTCGACATTTCATTAAGTCTCTTTGTGATATCCTTCAAATCTCTTTTAGTTAAAAAATCACAACTAAAGGCATGCACTATAGTTCCTCTAGGGATTCTCATCATAAATGGTTTTTCATTTCTTTTGCTTTTTTCGTCATCTTCATTTTCAAAAAAGCATCCAGTAAAAATAACATCTTCGCAACCGTAATTGTTGTCGATTTCGATATTTTTAATATTAATTTGCATTTAAAAGACCTCCCAGCATTTAAAGTCCTAATTCTTTAATCGTATTTCTTTTCGCCCCAGAAGTTCCACATCATACCTTTCCATTTCCGAGTACACTCAGGACAGAAGTCATGTTTAATTTCCGTATAACTAAGCCCATTTAAATTCCAGTCTTTTGCTTGGGAAGCGTCTGGTTTTCCATTGTACATCATTACAACTATTTCTTCACCGCAATTATCGCACGTGATCTTTATACAATCATGTCTCATTAAATCACCATCCTATAAAGAATCCAAGTTTTATAAAAATGTCTGAAATAGTTTCCTAAGCTTTGCGCTGAGAGCGTCATTTTCAAGATATAATGAAGAATTCAATCTGAACTTTCTGTATGGAACATTTTCAGATGATAGATAAACATCATAATTGATGTCGTCCATTATGAAGGATTCACTAGTGATAACTTTGGCGGTCGGTAAAAAACATTCAAGTAATGAAATATCATAATTGAAATCCTGACAAAGAGATTTATCGAAGTCATCAATACCTGGAATCTTTTCATTTTCAAGATAATCCCAAATATTTTTTATACTTGTCAAGTCATCCTTCATAATACCATTCGTTTTTACCATCTTGTGTGAATCGGTATCAATCAATAGAAACTTACTATAAAAACCAGCAAAGCCACCGTTAAACTGTAAAAGCAATTTCATATACGCCATCCTTTATAAAACCCTAATTCTTAAAAAATAAGCTTACGCTGATATTTATTTAAAACTTTCTGAATCTCATCAACAAAACTTTCAACAGCCGAATCCGATTTTTCTTTCTGATATTCTTCTACAGAATCTACATCAACGTCAATATTGATTACATCATTATGGTATGGCTCTCCAGTCAAATCAATTCCATAGGTGATCTCGTCAAATGGAGCATTGTACCATTCTCCAGTATTACCGTCTGCGAATCCAAATGTCAGTTCAGTATTTTCATCATAGCCTATTTCATTCAGCTTTTTGATAAGCTCTACAACTTTCATCTCTTACACCATCCTTCGATTCTCTCACACGCTCTACAAATTGCGTCAAAAAAGTCAACTCTCGTCTGCATCAGAAGCAGTTTGAAGTACGCTCTCCGCTTCTTTGCGAGCCACCAATCGTTGTTTATATTCTTTGTTTGCGATTCGTTCTTGCTCATGCAAATCAAGTCCTTTCAGCCAGTAAGATGGACATTCATAAATTTTTTCAAGTGCGTTTACATCATAAAAGTGCTCTCGATCTCTTTTGTTGTAATCGTAATATCCAATAAATGACAGACCACAATCGCTTATTACAAGGTTGTCTTTTAAAAGAATCGGACGCTCATCCATGACCTTGACCCAACCAAGGAAATTTTCGCAAGAATCAGTACATTCATCGCTAAGCTGCTTCCTATAAGCGCATACTTCTTTATGTAGACATTTACTGCAAATAGCCATTTTTCTCGCTTTCCAACAGAAATTCTCCGTAGTATCTTTGTACCCGCAGTCTTTTAGGGCTTGGCAATAAGTTTCAAGGCAATTCTTATCTACAGGCAGTCTGCTCCACATACGAAAATATCCATCGATACGTTCATAGTCGCGTGCAACAACCATGAGATTATTTACCACATAAAATTCTCCGCGCTCAATCATAGCAAGTACCTCAGTCCGCTTAGATACTTTTCCTTTAGCCGTGGCGTCAGCGTCTCTACCTGTGATAAATGATCTTTCATATCTGCTAACTTAACAAACCATGCGCAGAGACCATAACGCTTGAAGTTTAAATAATGGATTTTCTCGCAATAATCCGTATAATTCACTTCATCTAGCTTTGTTAAAAGTTTAAGTGCTTTCTTGAAATTCTTGGGCAGACCACTTGGGTCGTAGTCTGTGTCCTCCAATAAGTCATGCATAATAGCCAAACAACGACAATCGTTTTTCAGGCTGTCTGGAATAGCAGAGTTTGCAGACACATAATTCATAACACGAACCGCATGTTCAAATGTTTTATCGTCATAATATTGACGTGCAATTTTTAGTGCATCGTCAAGAATAACATAGTTTTTATCAAGACTCATTTAATTCGCTTCCTCATAGATATTTTTCATAATCGTATGGAACACATCCAAATCTATTGATATACTTAACTGCTCTATGATGATTCTTCTTACGAACCTTTTTAGAACGACCGTGTTCCATCAGATGATACATTCGAAGCATTTCTTTTAATGACATCTTACGCATTTTTACACCACCTCATAAAGGTCTAGTTTTATTTTATAAATCCAATCCATTCTCCATCTTTTGTTAATGCACAGCCATAACTATTTGGATGCATTTTGCAACCTTCTTTTGTGATGCACGTACCACAGTTTGGATGTTCACCGTAGCGATACTTTTCGATGATTTCATTTTTGTTTTCTTTCACTGTCTGTTCTCCATAAATCATACATTTTAATCGTTAAAAATTTCTTCTTTCAAAACAGGCTCATCGCGGCTCTCTACACGACTGCCGCATTCTGGACATTGTGTTTGATAAAACAAAATCACATTCAATGACTTCGCAACCAGAACACCTTCTGAATCAGACCAAAATTCACAACCACAATTACATTTAAAATGATATGCAAGTTCTTTTGGGGTCTGCTTATGTTGAATAATTTTAATCGCCATACTTACGCCTCAATCCACAAAAATTTTTTCTCTTGGAACTTCCGGGAGACAAGAGGCAACTTGCTCTCCACACTCTGGACATTCTGCTAGTTTTAAGCCCAGTGTATATTCTCGCATAACAGAATAGCTCGGAAACTTTATATCTTCATCATCAGCCCAAAAGACACACCCACATGGACATAAAAACTTTGCAGCATATCTCTTTTTCTTTGGAGTTCCTTTGTGTTGAATAACCATAATCATAGCATTTTACCTCAATCTGTAAACACAAACGATGTAATAAAAAAGTTTGACTCAACAATCATATTTTCTTCAGATAGAGCAACCTTAATTACTTCATCGTCAGTATGCGTCTCGTCATATTCTGCCGTGTCGCAAACCTTATATAGTTCGCCGTCTTTATTTTGAAATAGTGTTCCTTTACCAAGTTTCAATGGAGTTGTTTTATTTTCTTCTCGAATATGTGCTTTCATACTATCACCTACAATATGCGTGTAAAAAGGCAGATTCTTTTGCAAGCAATCTCATTCTAATTCCACAAGTGCGTTTACACTCTGGACATTGTATTTCTGCAGGACGTCCTGTATTATCATAATTTTTTACCGTTTCGCTAACAGGTCGTGCCGGTAAAGGCCACACATGAAATTCAGATCTTTTAGCTTCGAAGACACACCCGCAAGAGTCACAAGTTACTTTATATAATTTTTCAGAATCTTCTGCCCGATGCGTTCTATGCTTTATAACATTCATATTCTTTATTCCTCCCCACCCACCCATAAATTTTAATTAGCAATCACAAATGATCCCAAGTCGAACTATAGTCAAATTCATCCAGAATTACCGTGAGGTCATATCGACCACGACCAATTTCATAAAAACCATTAAAGCCCTTTGCATCTTCTTTGAGCTTTGCAATATCTTCATCGTAATGATTCAAAGCACGCTGCCATGCACGATAATCTTTTTCGAGTTCTGTTTCTAAATATCTTTCATGAAGCCGTTCAAGCCACTCTTCTTTAATATCAAGCGCTGGATAGATCACAAAAACATATTCGTAATCACTCTTTAGAAGCTGTTTACGAACTGCATCATGTGAAGATACGAACACAACATGTCCCTGTCTCGATAAATCAATAGCGACGTTGCAATACGATTTGACCCAATTATCATCCTTTACAAAATTACTGCTTTCAAGGTCGATTGCACGATACGGATGACCAACTGCGTATGTACTTTTACCAATACATGGATATCCAATAACAATCATAAAAACCTCCGTAAAATTTACCTTTTATCGGTTCTTAGTTTCCATATTGCTTTTCGATTTATAGCCAGAATCATTTTCTTTTTGCCCATACAAAAGATTAAACACATTTTCAAAACTCTTATATCCATCATTAGCAATATTAGCAAAAATATCACCAAGAAAGTGCAAATCATTATTAGTATCTTTCATATTATTCTCCTTACTTGATACCATACTTAGCCTTAACCTTTTTCAGAGTCTCACTCTTATTGTGATAGTCATCGCGAGCTGCCTGATAAGCGGTCATTTTCTCTGCCAGAACACGCTTTGCTTCGGCTTCTGCAACATCAGCATCTGCCAGTTCCTTGTTCAAAACAAAGCCGCTCGTCTTGATACCATCAATAAAACCATCCATGCGATCCTTCTTGACACTCTTCTCGCCCATTGCACCAGTATCAGTGTTGAACATCTTTACAATAGAATCCTCGACACCGGCGATATTGTAAACGTAAAAATACTTAGCCATAATTTAGTCCTCCTCGATCTTTTCAAATTTATAAATCGTATTCTCGGTTTGAATGATAATATTCTTTTTGTCATCAGAAATATAATAATCGGTAACACAAGATGTGTGCATTGCGCCCGGATAATCATGTCCTTCATTGTCTTTGATGTACCGGAAACCGGCAGACTCATTAACCTTCAGACGCACGATCTTCATGGTCATGCCAATCCAAGTGGGATACCAGCCGTCGTTTCGAGTGCGACCGGTTACCAGTGAGATTGCGTTCGCCAGTTTGTATTGATTTTCCATAATCTCATCATCAATCGGATTTTTATGAGTCAATGCAGCGTTCGGCATCTTCTCAATTGTGCGTGTCAAAAGAAGCATAAAATGCATGAACGCATCATGTTTTTCTTCTCCAACATCGATTTCTGCGTACTTGCCCATCCGATACAGAAGCTCGGATGTATCGATCGTCTTTCCCATAAATTATTTCTCCTATTACACTACTCGTTCTTTTTCATCCCAATGCGCGATATTGTATTTGTCACGAACACGATTTAATCTTGCAAGAATTTCTTTATATTGTGGATTGTTTGGTTCTGTCTCGAACATGGCCGTCTCTGCTTTCCCAAGTTCTTCGTTATATCTATAACCACCATTTCTTAGCTTTTCCCCAATGATAATCAATTCGTCATCACTTTGTACCGATTCGTCATAGATACCATTTTCATCATAGTATTTAACACGTCTTTCTACATATGGGGATTTAACTGTATATCCAAAACTACATCGCATAAGCAATACTCCTTGATTATTAAACACCAGTGCTTCCGAAACCCTTATCACCACGCTCAGTTTCGTTCAATTCATCAACAACATCGAACTGTGCCTGATAATACGGAACGAACATAAACTGTGCAATACGGTCACCATGAACAATCTCTTGCGGCATATCAGAGTGGTTATGAAGTGGAACCATAGCCTCTCCCCGGTAGTCTTGATCAATAACGCCAACGCAATTTGCCGGTGCCAACCCCCTCTTAGTAGCCAGACCGCTGCGAGCATAGCCAAGAATCGCCCAGCCTTCAGCCGGAGCAAAACGCAAGCCAGTGCCAATCATACGAGTCTCGTGCGGACGAATATAGATGATGGGATTGCCGTGCTCATCAAACAGGTCGGCCTGATTTGCCGGAATATAAGCATACACATCAGCACACGCAGCTTTCTCAGACCCGTATGTAGGAATGTGTGCGTCAGGATAAATCTTGTTTACTTTTACGATAGGATTCATAGTTAGTTCTCCTTTTCAATGTTCAACTTGATTGTTTCAACACGGATTCGCGGATTATCGTACTCGACATTTGGATAATATTCTGCTTCCTCTTTGATATAAGACTCCAAATCGTTAGCCAGAACAGACTCGGTCAACCCATAATGTTTGATAAATTCGTCCAAAGTTTCGCCATCTAGCAAATGTTCATTGATATCAAGTTCGATTGTTATTTTCGCCTCATACTTCATTTTTGCCATAACACAACTTCTCCTTTCTCAAGACTTTTCTTTACATCAATAACTCTCTGATTTCGACTTCCAGCCCACGGCAATGAAATATCGCGTTCGGCTTCGACATATGGGCCATCCACAAGCACATCTATATAATGCAAGTGATCCCAGTTTTTGATTTGATCCCACTCGTATCCAGTCCACATCCAGATGTCTTTGGTGTAGCCAAACTCTTTGCGAACTCGCTCACAGATGTAGCTAACAATCAATCGATTTTGAATGAAAAGTGGATCTCCCCCGCTGAACGTCAAACCACGAATATAATCAGGCCGAAGCAAATCAAGCAGTTCTTGCATTGTATCTTCAACAAACGGATTGCCGGCAGCTGCATCCCATGTAGTAGGATTCTGGCAACCGGGGCAGTGATGGCTACAACCCGAAACAAAAAGGGTCACACGCACCCCTTCACCGTTGGCAATATCACATGGAACGATTTTCATGTAGTTCATTTTCCCACCTCGATTAAAAGACCGCAGAACGGGCAACGATTATAACCAAGGCTTTCTGGCGACTCTTGCCCTTTAATTCCGCCACCACAATAATCACACACCCATGCCGAGCTCTCACAATTATCTACGAACTCAAATACAGTTGTTGGCTGGCGATCTACTTGAAAATCAATAACTTGTTCAACATCTTTTAGAGTTTTGATATGTCCAAGATTTCCTTCCAGCAAAAGGCAATCCTTTAATTTATCAGCATTAACTAGTTTCATGTAGTTCATTTAAAACATCACCGTCCATATACTTACACAAACGATAATAAAAACATTCAGCGCGACGCAGCCGTACATTCCATTCTTTTTATCACCTTTGAAAATATATGTAGAAGTATCATACAGAATCTGTTCAGAGCGAATTACTGCTGCGGTGAAAATCAAAATAATATAAGCTTTAGTCATAAGCCAAACAATCTCAGCCAACATTTACATCACTTCCTTTAATGATAATATTCACTCCAATCTATTGCTTGTCCGCATGTGCCACAACGCTTGTTTGGCATTTTCACAGCGTTGTATATATCGTAATAATTTCCACACCTTGGACAATACAGATTTTCAATCCAATCATTTACAGGGCCAAAGTGTTCGGGTTTCATAGGGATTTCTTTTTCAAGTGCTTCCATTCCCATACGACAAGCATCGTTAACCGGGTCAATAGATTCGTAATGCTCACGATGTTCTGGGTTTAGTATTTCTATTGCACGTTCAATTGTCATACCCCATACTCCTTTCATGCTACTTTTACTTCAACTGTGCAAATCGTATCATTGTGCCAGCCACCGTGTGGAACTAAAAGAATGCGAGTGATTTCAAATCCATACTTACGTCCTATACCGCCGGAGTTCCAGCCGAATGTAATGACCTTACCGCCCAGTTTCACAATTCTTGATATTTCCTTCTTCTGATTTCCCCAGAATGATGCCCGTGTTGTTTCGCTCGTCACATTCATTCCGACACCCTGATAGCACTCTGTTACCTGACGCGGAGAATACGGCGGATCATATAACACACCATCAACTGATTCATTTTGAAATATTTTCAAGAAATCGAGTGCATCCATGTGATAGTCTGTATCGAAATCCGGATTCAAGTCATTCGTAATAGCTGCCAACTTATTCTGATTCGCAAACGGGTCGATCCATGTCCCGTTGGTTAGTTCCGACTGAATCAATTCTTTAATAGGCTTGATATCAAATGTATTCTTGTTGGGCATCGCCCACTGTCTTTGAATATCTATGTATATCACCGTCCCTGCTTTACAGAACCAAGTGTACGATGCCAGTAATCAATACCCATGCGGTAATCGTTGCAAGTGTGATAGCCCAAAAAGACTGTTGCAGTGTTAACTTTTCACTTTTCATATTGACACCCTATTACTTTCCATTAACAATTCCTCTGATAACGCTTTGAATAAGAACTGCTACAAGCCAAATACCAGTTGCTACCTTGAGCGAGAATGGTTTGTCAAACAGAGCGAAAATACACCACAGGACACCAGCAGTAAACGCCCAAGAAATAAAATATTGAACAATAAGGAATAACAGCACTCCTAGAAATTTTTGCCACGCCTTCATTTTGATACCTCCTGACTGTTCGAAATGTTGATTGGATTTCCACGCCCACCGGTCGCATATATTGGTTCCTGCAGCCAGTTTTTATATTTTGATGGTTTGATATCTGTCCATGTTTCTCCACCATCAAGACTTATTCTGACGGCTTTAAATTTCATTTCTTCCATAATAAAACCTACCCACCCACCCTTCGCTTTATGCGAATATTATTTAGTTATCGCTTAGATGAACGACACGATCTCGAATCTCTTGGGTACGCCCCTGATTCCAGAACTGAGTTCCAATGAATCCGCAGGTGCGGCGGGCAACGTTCAGCTTGTTCTGGTCGCGGTTGCCGCACTTGGGGCACTCCCACACCAGCTTGCCGTCGTCCTCCACGATCTTGATCTCGCCATCATAGCCGCACACCTGACAGTAATCAGATTTTATATTCAACTCAGCGTACATAATGTTGTCGTAGATATACTGGATGACAGCGACTACTGCATTGATATTATGTGTCATATTTGGACACTCAATGTACGAGATCATTCCTCCCGGAGACAGACGCTGGAACTCACTTTCAAATTTCAGCTTTGTAAATGCATCAATATGTTCACGAACGTTTACATGATAGCTATTGGTGATGTAATCATGATCCGTAACATCAGGAATGACACCGAATCTCTTCTGTAGGCACTTTGCAAACTTAAGGGTGGTCGATTCTAATGGAGTCCCGTAAATCGAGTACGAAATATTCTCGGCTTTCTTCCACTCGTTGCACTTGTCGTTCATGTGTTGCATGATTTCAAGCGCGAACGGTTTCGCTTCTTCATCTGTATGACTCTTACCAGTCATGTATTTAACACATTCATATAGACCGGCATAGCCAAGACTGATGGTCGCATAGCCGCTAAATAGCAATTTGTCAATTTTCTCACCCTTCTTCAAACGAGCAATAGCACCATACTGGAAATGAATCGGACTTACATCTGATGGAGTTCCCATTAAGCGTTTATAGCGAATTTGTAAAGCACGGTGACACAAATCAAGACGTTCATCAAAAATCTTCCAGAACGTATCGACATCTTTTCCAGAACTGCAGGCTACATCCACTAGGTTAATAGTAACAACACCAGCATTGAATCTGCCATAATACTTATATCCCTTGACCCAATTGTTGGCGTTTGCAATATTTTCAGTGGTTTCATCAGGTGTTAGGAAGCTCCTACAACCCATGCAAGGATAACAAGCGCCTTTGTATTCCAGCATCTTCTTTTCCGAGATATAGTCCGGCACCATGCGCTTAGCGGTGCACTTGGCGGCCAGCTCGGTCAGGTAGTAGTAGGGAGCGCCGGGGCGGATGTTGTCCTCCTCCAGTACATAGATCAGCTTGGGGAAGGCGGGGGTGATCCATGCTTGTACTTCGTTTTTAACACCTTGAATACGCTGTCGAAGCACCTCTTCAATAATCATTGCCAAATCATCCCGAGTCTGCCCCTCCGGAACTTCATCCAGATACATAAAGACAGTGATGAATGGAGCCTGACCGTTGGTAGTCATCAGAGTAATTACTTGATACTGAATGGTTTGCACGCCACGAGAAATCTCAGCTCTCAGACGGCGATTTACAATGCGATTGATAGCTTCCTGTGATGGCATCTTATCAATATCGTCATTCTGGACCATCTCATAGAACTCATTATGTACTTCATCTGCGATCTTCTTGCGGGAGACGTCCACAAAGGGAGCCAGATGAGATAGTGTAATGCTTTGACCGCCGTACTGATTGGAAGCCACCTGTGCAATAATCTGGGTGGCAATGTTGCAGGCGGTAGAGAAGCTGTGTGGCTTATCAATATAGGTGCCGGAGATAACTGTACCGTTCTGCAGCATATCCTCTAGATTGACAAGTGAGCAGTTAAACATATGCTGAGCAAAATAATCGGAGTCATGGAAGTGAATTAAACCATTATAATGTGCGTCGACAATATCTTTAGGAAGTAAAAGATTGAAAGTCAGGTCTTTAGATACCTCGCCAGCCATATAATCGCGCTGCACACTGTTGACTGTGGGATTCTTGTTGCTATTTTCCTGCTTGACCTTTTCGTTATCGACGTCGCAAATAGAAAGGATTTCACCATATGCACGTTGCTTGTCTCGAATCTCTTGACGAAGCTTTCGCCAATGACTGTACGCTTCAGCAACGTCTGCGAAAGGACTGTTTTTGAGCTGTTCAATAACAATATCCTGGATTTGCTCTACAGAAAGAGTATCGGTCATTTCGGCAATATGATCCGCAATTGCATTCGACACACGAGAATCAACACCGCCGGAAGTATTAGTCATCGCCTTTTCGATCGCATTTACGATCTTAGACTTGTCGAACGGAGCTTTTACGCCATTACGTTTAATAACATAATCCATAACACACACCTCCTTATCAATAATACCGCTGCTCACCCATCATATTTGCGGCGTAATTCTCATACCAACGAGCCTTTTCTTCATCCTGCTCTGCGGTCACACCGGGCTTAGAGCCATTACGGAAACGATACTTGTAGGCATTGCAGATACAGAACCAGCGGACAGCATCGTCGCCGTACAACTTGCGCATTTTTTCGATGCACTCAGTGCCATGATAGTGAGCGGGACCATCTACATACTCGTAATCGGTAGAATCCTCGGACTCGTCTTTGTCGTCGTGATCGTTTAGGACTGCGTACTCACAGTTCTCGCAATCGCCATCGCAATCGTCAGCATTGTCGTTTTCTTTCTCATCTTCAACGGAATCATCTTCTTCATAGTGACAGATGCAATCGCCGTCGCCAATCATCTCTCCATATTCACAATTTTCGCAATCGTAGTCGCACTCGGAGTCGTCCATATCGATATCCTGCTCATGAATTGCAAAAATCAGAGACAGACGGGGCATAGTATCGAAGCCATCGATGTCAAGATCGTCCGCCAACGCCCGCAGTGCATCTGTATCCATTTCCTTCAGGCCGCCAATCTCCAGTCGTCCAAGGCGATGTCCAGTCTCTTCGTCAACCTCGCCTGTGGCAGTCACGACAACAGTTCCAAGCAATTCATCATCACAGTCAGGGCAGTCACAGGTTTCGGGCTCAATCTTTTCGTTTTTGATGTTATTCAGAACAGCCATATAATCCTCCTTGTGGTTCTTGTAAGCGTCTGCGAGCAAAGGATGTACAGGAGAAATGCTCTTGCCAGCGCCCTGTTCAGCCAAATAATGAATCCACTGCTTCGGCTCGAAGATCTTCATAGCTTTTTCATTCAGTTCGTGATTGGAACGTGCATGAACCAAAGTCATCGGAAAATTAAAACCCGGCATATCGTAAACCAGACGCAGGCGTCCGCTCTCAAACAGGATATCGCAATTGTTAATGTTCATATGTACTCTCCTTACTTCTCTATGGTTTTATATACATCTGCCAACTTTGGGTGACGGCCACAGCAGCGGTTACCTTCAGGACAGAACGGATACTTGGGATTTGCCTCACAGGACGGAACCATCCATGCGGCAAGTTCAGGGCAAACTGTGGCGACTTGACTCTTGATCATCTGAAACATCGACCGGATTTCACTTTGGGCTCGAGCGCAAAGACGCAGATGGCTCATTTCAATTAGTGACCGCGCATTGATTGTGACGTACAACTTGGTACAACAAGCGTTTGGCAGAACAGCGCGGGCGTCCTCATTGGCAGCGTTGTGATACTCTTTGAGAATTCTGTAGTTGTTTGCAGCGTCTGCCATCATGTCATTAAACACGTCCGCGTCTTCTCCATTGAACGGATTGACATAATCAAAATTGTCCATGGAAACGTATCTCTGTGACTGTACACTCAGGCTGATATGACGATGACGACTTAACTGTGCCAACAGTGCTCGACTGACGCCGCTTACTTCAAACGTAAATGAAATGTGTTCAAGCACGCTCCGATGACCCATCGCTTTGCATCCCTTTACGATTCGATATGTATCTGTCGGTTCAGAATCATAACAGACACTCGCTGCCAGCTCTGCAATCGACAACGGATTTTTATCTCCATCTGAATTGACTGGTTGTGAATATGAAATCAACTTAACTTCCATTTTCGAAATCCTCCTTATTCATCGCGCCAGTTTTCAGGAATATCATTCTCATCAATTACGATACAATTACGAGGAGCCACGTTCGATGTGTTTTCCCCATCTTGAACTTTAATCATTACATTCATAATGCCTACGACTTTATGAATACTCCAAAGAACCCCCGTACTCTTGTATGTTCTTGCCCGAAGAACCGTATCACCAACATGGATTTCTTTTTCAAGTAAATCAGTCATTTACACCCTCCCTTAATAAAATCATCTACTGTTTTCTCACCCGTCAACACTTGTTTTAGTTGCTCTGGTGATAATTTATATGTAACGACCTCACCACATTCGTAACCGTATCGCCGCAACTGACGATAGTATTCTGCTGTGGCGCGTTCTTTGCGACCCAACTCTCTTTGATCAATTCCTGAAACCACAAGGCTTCACCTCCCCTCTTATTCTGTATTTACTATTTCGACTTCTACGTCGTAATCATATTTCCAGTATTTGGGGAATGCGACCATTGTGCCGTGTGCCCATAAGAAATAGATTTCGTCCAACTCTGCTACAATTTCATACCGATTCCCATAGCGGAGCCGCCAACATAGATTTTCATCTTGATAATTAAGTTTTAGATATCGACGCTTGCAACTTTTCACAGCGTAGCTCCTTTAAGATTCGGTCGAGAGCTTTCTCAGCGTAATCGAGATCATCAATTGCGCTACAGATAAAAGCAGACTCGCAATACTCAAAGTGATTTTGAGCGATGGATAATTCTCGTAATGCTTGTCGATACCTCTCAAGTAGCAACTTCTCATTGTTCATACACCGTTCCTTTCAAAGCATCAAAATATGGATCACTGTCCCGTTTTTCTATCTGAGTCAGTCGCCCATCGTCGCCAACTGAGTACAATCGGAAATTTTTAAAGATATCGTCACCTTTGATAGTTGCCAGCGACGTGATTACGTATTTGACATTGTGTTCTTCTGTTCCATCAATGAGTTGAACTTCTAGGCGTTCTTTCTTTGGGATAGCGAGTTTCCGAAAGTCGTTCATGCGATTCCTTCCTGTTCTGCTTTCCATTGGACGTATCGATCTTGACCAGCTTTAATTGCATGGCTTCTATCCTTAGCAAAAACATAAACAGCCCAATAACTTTTTACTCCGCCAAATGAACTGTTTCCCGTCATGGGATGTCTTTTTACATCATCTTCTCCATAACATGTCTCGTCCGACGCCGAAGCAATCCATTCCGTCTTCCCATTTTTATATTCATTGCGTTGAACCCACCAAATGCCAACTGGATCAACAATGTTATCCTCGTACTCCTCAATATCGGCATCATAAGCAGTGGCGATACGATCCGCATTTTCTTTATTGTCTGTAATAGTGATGATGTGATACTCAGAATAAATGCCTTTTGTTACCGCATAAAACTTTTTCATTTTATCCCTCCATTTTCACATAAATCAGAGAGCCCATAAAATCAGGTGATGATGTCATTTTCAGTCCCCTTTCTTGTTCTCTTAGGTTTTTGAGGCATTTCATAATGAGTCAGCGCCTCACGCATCTCATGAAGAAGAAATGCATGAATCAACCACGATGTGGAACTTGACTCGCAGAAAATAATCTGGCAGTTATATCGAGCAAGCCATGTGGTGAGACTACCTAGCAACGAAGCTGGAGTCATTTTGCTACGATAAACACCTTTATGAATCTTTTCCCATGAACCGTTTTCAATAAGTATGTAAGTTTTTGCTCCGGCTGCTGCCGCCCTGTCAAACTCCTTGGCGAACCGAATACGATTCGTTGTAAAATTGCCGCAAATTTCTGTTAAGTCGTATTTTCTTTCGACCACTACTTTGTCTGCCAGCGAGAATTTTTCACCGTTCGGCAGCGTCACTTCTGCGGTATAGTCTCCAAAGTCTAGCCGCTTACGCATAAACGCACACGGAAAGGAAGTCAGTCGCTGATGTAGAAGCGGAGTATCTTTTTCCCGGTCATCCACTACGATAACCATAGATTTGAGAATCTGTGTGATTTCGTTATATGTCACTAATTCACCTCCTCTCAAAAGCGCTGCGTCATCTAACGTGCGCGTATTTGCGTAGGATTGTTTCTTTGTCTGTCTTGGACTGAATCCACTTACCCGTTTCATCCTTCGACCAGCGTCCTTCTTCTCGTTCTTCATCGATACGGAGAATGTCGCCTTTTTCAATCGGATCAGTTTCCAGTGTGCGAGCCTTGACTTTAAGCCGGCGCTGCTGACCGTTCTGTAAGACATATCCTAGAACTGTCTTGTTAGAGAATTTACCGTCAATATCTAGGACGTAGATATAAGAAGGATTCAATTTTGGAATAGTGAGTTGGATATATCCAAGACAATCGGCTTCATACTGGATTCGATCAGTAATTGAAGTCTTGATGTCGGAGGTTTTCATGCAGAGCAGCTGGACGATTCTTAGCCAATCGACATTAACATACTTTTTCTCAGTTTCTTTTTCGCACAGTTTGAGCATTGTGTTATGCGGCAACAGCTCGTCCATATCGACCTTGTTAAGCTGCTTTGCCCCATAGAATTCACTGAAGATTTTTACCTGCTCCAGAAGCTGATTCGGATTGCCAAACTCAGAGAAAAAATCAAGCTTGATAAGAATATCCATCTGGCGGCTGTCGGCAATTTTTTTCTTCTGATTCATAACAAGCAGATCAACAAAAGAATCGAACTTGGTATTGCGTAGCTTGTAGAATTCACGACTTAGCCGTTTGTTTAGATACTTGATAGATTCCATGCCTTGATAGATCTTTTTGTCGCTTCTGTCGTAGACATATTCATCTCTTGAATGTCTGAACTTGATTGGCATAATTTGAATTCCACGCTCGCCAGCCAATTGAGTTGCCTTAATGATTTTATCTTGCGTATCTGCTGTATTAAGCAGCGCCGTGATAAACTCATGCGTGTAGTAGTAACGATAATACGCACAATAATATGTAAGAATTGAGTACCCGGTAGCATGGTTCAAACCAAACTGATACGAAGCGGAGTTCTCAATAACCTGTAGGAATTCTTTTGCTTCTGTCTCAGCAGTTTCTCTTGATTTTGTCGAGTGATTACAATAACCATTCAGGATACGAGGCATTGCCGCATCCAACTCCGCCTTATTCTTATGACCGATTGCACGACGAACACTATCTGCATCACCGCCGCTCATATCACAGAACTGTTGGAGGAATGCAATAGTCTGTTCCTGAAAAACAAGCCAACCCAAGCTATCTTTTAACAGCTCGTCAATTTCAGGCGATGGGTTGTGATTTGCTTCGTGCCGGAAGAGTTTATCTCTGTAAGAAGCACCGCCGGGTCGAATGGCTGCTGTGACTAAGCTCAGATCTGCAATGCTGTGAACATCGTATTTTTTGAGCGAATCAAATGCAAAATCCTCAACAAACTGGAAGATGCCAACAGGAGATTTTTTCATGTCAGCCCAGACCTTTTGGTCATCGAAGTTCATTTCCCATGTATGTGGGTACGGAATATCAGCCAGCTTACAAGTCTTATCAATAACAGATACTGTATCAAGACCGAGGATATCGTACTTTGCCAGACCGACTGCATGAGACGCTTCCATGTCAAGACACAGAATAGGCAGACCGTCTTTATCTTGGAAGACACCATACCTTTTATAGAGGTCGATTGGGGCGATGATAACGCCGGCCGGATGGTGAGACAGCGATACAATTGTCCCCTGCAATCCATCGAAATAGTAGAAGATATCAGGATGGTCTGCACGGCACTTTTCAGCGTCGGCGTCGTATTCCTTTTTCACTTTTGCAATTCGATCAAGGGAATAAGGATTCTCAGACTCATCTGTGCCCTGATTTTCTCGCTTCCAGACCTTAGCAAGAGCTCGTCCAATCTCGTCGATTGTCGCCTTTCCTGCCAGAGTACCCATAGCCAGAACATACGCACACTTCTCACGACCGAACGATTCAAAGATGTGGTTGTAAATCATGGGACGATAAGCATCTGGCACGTCGATATCGATATCACCAATCTCGACACGGTTTTCATTACAGAATCGTGAGAACACCAGATTCCAGCGAGCCGGATCAACATCGATGATGTCTGTGACGAATGCACACCGAGAACCTGCAACAGAACCACGACTTGGTCCGAACGGAATGCCTTCACTTTTGCCCCAAATCATCAGGTCGCTCATAGAAAGCATAAAGCCCAGCATGTTGGTTTTCTTAAAGACCGTAAGCTCCTCTTCAATATCTGCCTTAAACTGTACGACTTCATGTTCAGGAATGATACCGCGATGAATTTTGTCGTTCAGCATATCATGGGTTCGCTTGATATAAACCTTGGCATCTGATTCAGAGGTTCCGGTCAAAATGGGATACCGCGCCTTTGTGCTTAGAGTGAAATCATTGACACTATCGGCCATTCGATTCGTATTTTCGATTGCTTCCATCCAGACTTCACGAGGGAGCGCATCTTGCACAGTGAACGCATTGACCAGTTCATTGTAAGATTTGAAGGTTAAATCAAATTCGTCTTCGCCAGTGAATTCGATTCCCTTGCCCATCATAAGGATCTTACGGCACTCTGCTTTATACGCATTCAGACTATGGGTATCAGTTGCAGCAATCAGTGGTTTGTGATATTTCTTAGAAAGCTCCCAGAGATACTGGTTATATTCCTTTTGATCGTCACAATCGTGATACTGAATCTCATAATAGTCATAAGTCTCGCATAGTTTGTCATAGACTTCCTGACGAAATCCATCACATTCTGACGTGTATTTACGAAGTGGACTTGCCAGACAGGCAGAGATTTTGATGATGTTATCAGACAGACCAAAGAACTCTTCAAAAGTAATGCGCGGCTTATAATACTTGTGGTCAGCATCATAAGATGTGCCCATTACTTTGTTTAGCTCCAGAACACCACGAGCATTTTTGCAAAGAAGAATCGTATGGAAGTTGTCGCGAACTTTATAGCGTCCAGCATCCATCATTTTACCGATTTCCTCTTGTGCTTCCTGCGGGTCCCATCCCTGATAAGATTCATAAACCTCGTCTGGAATCTCTGGATAGTGATATATCTCAGAAGTAAGATATACCTCGCAACCAACGATAAACTTCAACCCCTTCTTTTCTGCGTACTGTTTCTTTTCAGTCCAGTTAAGGTTGTAACCATGGTTGGTAGAAGCAATCGCTTTCATCCCGTAAGAAGCAGCGAGATCAACATAGTCTTCCCATTTTGTACAAGAATCAAGGAGCGAACCTTTATCGTCGTGGATATGGTATACGCAGTAGTTTTGCTCCATAACTCCTCCTTAAAACAATTCATTCATCGCTGCGTCGTTCGGATCTTTTGCTGCATAAAACTGTTTCTTATTGATACAATCTCGTAGCGGTTCACAGGTTTTACGATGTCCACACAGATTTGTACAGAAAAAGTTCGGATTGCCGTTCTTCTCTTCAATCTCACGCGCAGGCCATTCACCTGTCTGCTTTCGCTCTTCAAATTCATCCGCCGTTTCGTTTATGTAATCAATACATTCCTTGCGCAGTTCGTTTGTGATATGATACGGACGAACATATGTAGTTAATTTGAACTGGCAACGGATATCTTCTGGCAAATCATTGATGTCGTTTGATTCAATAAATGCCTGTGTTACGCTTTCAATTTCATCGCTGTCGTATCCCGCTGCTTTCATCTTGGAACGAACTGTAGCCCGCAGAGTGTAACCAACCTTGCATCTGTCGATTACTTTTTCTGTCAACTTTGCACGCTTACCAGTACCGATCTCATAAACGACCTTGCAATACTTGACCATAATCCATGCCGCTCCGGCCACCGTAAATCCGGCCTGTTCCAGTGCCAAAGTGTAAGCAACTAACTGCCGCCCATAATGAAGAAGATCTTTGTCTTGGAACTGGCTCGATGTCTTGATATCTAACACTTGTAGCCGACCATCCGGCAGAACACGAATCAAATCAGCATACCCCTGCAAATATCTGTCTTCTCTCAGTTTGAGAATCAGCAGTTTCTCGACCTCAAACTTGCCTTTTGGACTGACATAATCGCGAGCCATGCACATCATATTGCCAACCCAGCGATCTCTGATGCCATTGCCACCATCTCGTGTCTTTGGAAAATCAATACCAAGCATATCGAGCTCATCTAAGGCATTTTGAAGTGCTGGTTTAATATCTGCTTCTGTGTTCTTACCCTCAATGATTCCTTCTAGTACGTCGTGGCAGGTTCCGCCGAGATAGGAATATACGTTCTGGCACTGTTCGCGCTTTTCAATATATGTAAGATACGCATTATACGGACAATCATGAATCGTTCCGAGCTTTGAATAGCTGTACACTTGCGCCCCTTTGTCGTACAACGCCTGTAGTTCTGGGGCAACGACTCTTTGACCCATTTACATCACTCCTCTACCCATTTCACATATTTTGTTAATCCTTCTTGATAAGCTTCGCGTCCGAGGTCTGCGATATTCTTTTTGGACCCCTCTGGAATCAATCCGTCAGGCCATATATATCCAACCTTTGTTTTCAGAATCGGGTTATTCACAATAAGCTTTTTGCACTCGTTGACCAGATGTTCTTCTTCGAGTCCTTCGTCGTAAGCCAAGATGATTTTCTTCGGAAGAAGTCGCTTTATGTATTTTGCTTGAGTTTCTGACACATGACAGCCACACGTTGCAAGAGCAATATTACTGCCGAATGAATCGCATTGCTGAACTGCCTTTTCAGATTCAAACAGGACGAGATTTTGGGTTTCTTGAATGCGCCGATAATTCTCGCCATACCCAAATAACGTCTTGCTTCGCGGACAAGATATCAATGGAAACCATCGTTTGTCGTGATCGCATTCATAATTGGCACGTCCCATAATTCCAACTAATGAACCATCTACCGCACGCTCTGGAATTGTGATTCTATTTGAGTCAACATCATATCCAATGCCGAATTTTTCTTGTGTTCTCAAACTGATGCCGTCTTTGACGAATTGAATACTGAACTTATTTGCATACGGTTCCAAAATCTCTTCTGGATACGTTTCCAATTCTTCCATTCCTTCTTCGTAATTCGGCAACAGTTTTAAAAAGAAACCACCAAATGGCCAGCGAGTTTTAATATTTAACTCTTCTAACGACAAACCGGCTTTAATTGCGGCGAACTTCAACGCATCAGGAAATGAACATCGTTTGACATCCATAATCAGGCTGAATATGTTTCCTTTTTGATTCGTAGAAAAAACAAAGAATCGTAACGTTGCACAATCCACCAGACAGCTGGTCGGGTTTCTTTGTTCTTCGCGAGCAAATCTCAGATTGTTTTTTTGAGGATTGAACTTGATATTTTCAAAGCCAAGAGCTTCAAGAATTTGGATGATTTTGTCTGGCTGATTTTCAAGCTTAGACTGCAAAGCGTTTACATCCATTCATACCGAGTCCTCCCTTCTTTATTTATCTCCTATCATACTGGCCATGATCGTTTATAATGGTGCAATACCCCAGCTCTCGCCAACAGTTCCATGCACCATCAAACTGAAAAAGGATCGTTTGTCCATCTTCGTCGTTTCTTGTTTTATTCAAAAATGCGACAACATATGTTTTGTCTTTGTCCAGCACAATCGGAACCTTGATTTTGGGGTTTTCCTTTGAACGATAGTACGGATCACAATCGAACTTTTCGCCAGTATATTCATCCTGCCAAAGTCTACGAACCATCACGAGCTCGCTAATAACTTCTTTAATCTGTTTTGAATTTGACAAACAAGAGGCATCAAGCCATCGCTGGTTTGTTGTATGTAATGCAAGCTGAAAAGTGCTGACAAATGCGATTTGTTCCTTATTGACAACATTGAAAATACGACGACTATTCATTAGCAGCGCTTGCCACATATTATCGTCTACGGAGTCGTCACTCTTGAGAGTATCGTACACAACGACTTTCGTTCCTGTTCTTGCCAACCGCTTTATATGTTTCAACAGTTTGCCAGTGTCGTTTTCAAACATTTTTATAAAGCGAATATTGGAGTATTTTTCCTCTGTGATTTTTGCTGCCTTACGAAGCATCTCCCACTCTTCTTCGTTGAAATGACCTATTTTTAATTTCTTACGTGTGATTTTCCAATAATTCAAATCTTTTGTAAGAATATGGACAAGCAACATATTTTTATATGCTTTTGACATCATTTCGTTTGAAATTATAGCCACCTGATTTCCCTGTTCGGCGAACGGAAGTACCATCAATTCAAATATCAGACTCGACTTGCCCGCTCCGCTATGCCCGGCAAGCATATACATATCTCCAATTGGTGCACCAAGTGTCAGATAATTCAAAATAGGAGCGCCAGCCGCATAACTAATTCCTTGGTCTTGTCCTTCATTACATTGCTGCAAATACTTTTCATCGACGACCAAATCCTCAACCTTGGAATCCTGTCCTGTAATAAGTGCCGCCTGATTATTGAGCAACTCAAAAGCGTTATAAACATCTTCATTTGTTGCATCATCAAACCGCTCTGGATGGCTAAGCAACTCATCATACTTGGTCGCCAAGATCTTGAGCGTATTCATCTTAGAGATCTGATTGTAATAGCTGTCCGTGTTTTCAGGATCAACCAAATCCATCATAGCTATGCAGGCACGCCAACCATTCAATTCTTCATAATGCTTACGAAGAGAGGGCTTGTCAGCCAAATATGTATCAAGAGTGATGTTGTCGATGTTCGTGAATCCCTGCCGACGAATGCCGCGTCCAATCATGAAATAAAAGACTTGATCTTCACAAATCAGAGTCTTATCTGTTCCTTCGTTGACGTTTTTATAATCGTCGTATCGCTGGGGGTCTTTCCACAAACAAAAAACAAAGCTTGCTTCGGCACGTACTCGATTTTCTTCGATTTTCGCAATAGCTTTGTTCAAATCCATAAATCGTCACCTCCTAGCAAGCTGCTAACATCATTTCCTTTATGTACTGTTCCAATATTTGACAGGTCAACCATTGTATCGAGATCCGGTCTGGAATCTTCTCTTGCGGTCTTCCTTGTTTTATTTTTCTCGCGATCATATACAGCCTTAATCTTGTTGCGAATAATCGCCATCAGATAACTCGCCATACCAGCATCATTTTCGAAGTTTTTATTCTGCATAGCCCACTGAATTACATCGGCGTTTTCATCTAGTGTCTGCTGAATGATTTCGTCTGAGTAAAAATCAAGCTCTTTCAGTCGCCGAAACACAATCGTTGGCATAGGTTGTGCGCCACCCCGTTCATAACCAATAAAGTCTGCAATAGTATCACAGAGTTTCTTGTACGATTCAGGAGTTCTGCCCGGCTTGTCATAATGTTTCGGCTTGTTCTTCAGAGCTTTTTCTTTTCTACGACCAGCCAGCCATGCTTGATAAACTGCTTCAGACTGAAAATACCGTTTGTTAGGCGCTTTATAATACTGATCTCTTGGGCCTTTGACGCCTGTGGCCATACATGTAACCATTACCGGCTTAGCCATATTTACTCCTCATAATAAATTCCCACCAACCCACCCTGCTGTTTATATATTTAAGTTATGTTTATACGATTAAAGAATAAACTTTCTTCAGTTCTGCAATCGGGAACTCCGGATCTGAGAACTTCTTACCGATGTTGTTACGCACTTCAGCAACCTTCGCTTTTACATCATCAGATGCGCTCTTATAGTTATTCTGAATTGCACTAATCCATTCGGCGCGATACTGTTCATCCTCTTCATCCTGAGCTGCTCCGACATACTGCTTTACACGCTCGGCCTGTACCGACTCAACTTTCTTCTTCTCTGCTGCCTGTTTCTTCAGATCTGCTTCATAAGAACGACCGCCCTTATCATGTTCTGCCTTGATTGCATCGGTCAGAGCCTTGATGAACTCATCTGCGTCCAGAGGAATACGGTCAACAATATCAGCGAAACGACTCTTGGAGTCCACGGAGAAGTTGTCATCGCGGAAGCAAATCACACGACGCTCGGACTTAACCTTGCCAATAATTTCCTCTTTGCCATTGACAACATTCTTACGGCCGGTTTTTACCTTGTCGATGTCACGATCGACGTATGCAACACCGACGACGTCAACTTTGTTCTTCAGTGCATTGAAATACCGCTTGTCCATATTAGTAGACAACATGGAGTAACTTGCCAACGTAACAGGATCAGTAATATCGGTCTTCTTTGTATGACCAATAATAATAGGGCTGATACCTACACGCTTCAGTTCCCACAGACGATTCGTAACTAATTCGGTTGCTTTATCAGTGGGGCCGTTAAATCCAGAGAAAGTTGCCTTAAAAGACTTTGTACGCTTATCAGGATTCTCACGGTTCCAAATTCGAATCGTCTCATCTTCGGCCATTCGCATCAGTTCATCGATGGTGTCAATGACAACAACCTTCAAATCACTATAATCCGTGAAACGATTTTCAATGATATCCATAGTGACTTCATCAAAATGTTCCCAATCCCACACGGCTTCCTGAACGATACCTTCAATAGTGGCTTGATCTGCTTCTTTGCCACAGGTCATGAAGATATAGCCGTCATCACCAACCATTTTTTCACAAACCTGTTTAACTAGCGTAGTTTTGCCAATGCCGCCTTCGCCCATCAAATAGATACTATAATCAAGAGGATTCAAACTAATTTCGGTTTTTTTACCAAATTTACGCGCCATTATGTATTCTCCTTATTAAAATGTTTTTAAGTCCTGTTTGTGTGGGCAAAAAAATTAGAACAGAGTATCAATACCGTCGTCCTCTTCCTCTTCCATCTTAGCAGGCTTAGCGGCCTTTGTTGCAGGCTTCTTGTAAGATTTCTTCACCATGTCGTCAACGGTTTCATCTTCAGACGGAGAATAAATCATGTCCTCAAACTCGCGAGCGGTCATGTCGGAGTCTGCGGCAGTCATGCACTCCTTGAATTCATCCTTAATCAACGGCTTGATCAGGCGCAGTTCATGAACCTTCTCGCCATAGATATTCCCACGCGGCTTGAAATCCTCCAGCTTATTCAAACCAAGCTCGATGAACTCACGCTGAGCATCAGTCAAGCAGCTCTCATCGAACTCCTTCTCTTCTGCGCCATTCACAACACCGATTGCCCAGTTCATATGAACGGGATTCTTGGACTTGGTTTCGAGGTAGCGCATCTTCAGGTCGTAAATCCGCTTGTGCTTCTCCTTGCTCATATCCAGAACAGAAGTGTTAAACACGGCACTCACAGGGAACATCTTCTGAGCGGCATCTGCAGCAGACCACATCGGAGTGTAGCAATTCATGAAAATCTTACCTTCAGATTTCTCTTCAGAGCGATCAATGCTGTTCTTGTCATAATACAGATCCAGATTCATAGTTAGATGCGGAGTGTCTTTGCCGTCAACTGCTGCATACACATTCTGAATCTGAAACTCCTCAAAAATGCGATCCTTATATGCGCCAGTGCCGGGACGCAGCTTGTAAATACCAGTCACAACGATCGGCTCAGCATAACCAGTCAGGGCAGATTCTAGATATTCGATCATATCCCATGCGGTAATGAACTCCTTGCGCTCGCCGAGATTCACAACATACTTTCGCATACTGGACACCATATCAACAGTGTCCTTATCGAAACGATCGTCCCAATCAATCTCAATATCCTCATTATCGACATTCTTGGTCTTAATAGTGTCATTCTTGAAACCCTGAGCAGACACATAAACGCAATTCATGCCGTTCTTGATGCCCATGTTCAGGCTAATCTTTTCAGAGTTGTTATAAGTATCGCGCTTCACCCAAGGATTGTTCCGCTTCGGAATAACGATATCGCCGCAAAAATTAAAACGAGGGTAAATGTTCTTCTCTGCCATATGTACCTCCTATGTATATCAACATTAGTAATCGATTTCTTCAGTGGTTTTAGACTCCCAGACAGGGATACTACTATTAGGAATACCGCCTGCTTCAATTGTCGGCTCATGCTTACAGCGGGCAATAAATTCGTCCGTCAGCTTATCAATACAATCAGAGCACATGGAAAACTTCATCCGGTCTCCGTCACGTTTACTTCCATAAAAGAACCGTACAGTCAGATCGCCCAGATTTGCTTCATCGCAAGGGTCCAGTGTCTTACCACAAAAATTGCAAAGCATATTATTTCTCCTATCTGATTTGATTTTCGCCTATTATCGCATCAAATTGGGAGAGGCTCGTCCATACAGCATCTCTGTTCCCCTTTCCTTTTTTATTTATAAACTCACTTCAGTTCTATGATGTCTCGATACAACATCACATAATCGTCAGTGTATTTATCTCCATGAAAGTGGCCAAAATACCACATCGGTTTATGGTCCGCCGGGAATTGCTCATAAAGTTCGTCGAAAAACTCTTCTGTAGACTGATCAATCGTATTCTGATCAATGCAATCCAAGAATAATTCCTTGGGTTCAAAACGGAGCGGGCAAGTATGGGTCAGCATGATGTCAATCGGATATCTTGTCGCCATAAGACGCACGAGACCTTTTGTAAGTTCGCTTGGTTGTTCATCCGGCCACCAATTCCAACCGCGTTGCAATCGATAATATTTGTCAACCGAATAAGCGCCACCGCAAACAAGCGCATTCAATGTTCGTTCCGAAGTTTGAATTACATAAATCGCACCATCAATTGCAAAATACTGATTTGGATACTCAGAATTCCACAACATTGGGCCACGAATTGCTCCCTCTGTGACTTCGACCTCCTGATACCCGTCTTCACTGCTCGGTCGCCGCTCGTGATTACCGTGGATACAGAACATTTTCGCGGGGATTTCACCAGCGCGTTTTTTGATATATTCTTCCTGATCATTGCCTTTACCGTAGTAATTCAGACCGACATCGCCGAGACAAATGATCCACTCAATATCCGGATGATCGATACAGAAGTATTTTAAATCACTTATTCGACCAAGACCTCCGTGAATATCACCTGTCATATAAACACTCAAGTTTAAACACCTCTTTCAATATATCATCACAGTTGTTTTCGTATTTGCATCCAGAACAGTCTAGTCCATTTCCGCTTCTTTCAACGCAAACAGCTGCGAGTTCTTTATAGATGGACTTGCTTTGTTCTACTGTTAGCATGGAATACCTCCTGACTTTTCTAAAACCATCCATTCATTTGGACAATCTTTGTGTGGAGTGACAAACCGAGTGCAAAATTCACGATACATGCACCCATCGCAATGTTCGCATTGTTCGCATTCTGTAATGAAATCTAACAGTGCGGTTTCTAAATCTTTTGGAGTTGTCATTTGGCCTCCTCTTTTGAGTAAAATGTCCAATCACATGGTTCATTAGATTCATACACTATTAATCTGTCGCACACAGAATGATATCTGCATTTCAAACAATGAGTGTCATATGCAACTCCACACCCTTTACAATTGTTAATAAAATCGCGAAGTGCAGTTTCAAGTTGCTCTTCTGTAACCATTTGCAATCTCCTTTGATTTTGTTTTTTTCTGGCTGGGGATGACGGTTACGATCCGTCGCTATTCGAGTCAAAGTCGAATACTCTACCATTAAGTTAATCCCCATTATATAAGGCGGCACCCAGTGCCACCTGAGCACCGCCGAAGATTTTAGGTTTTAAAGGTTGGACCATGGAAGAGATAGCCAGCCGCAAAAGAAGCTAACATCAATCCGCCTACAATCCAAATTGTTTTACTGATTTCAATCCAGATCAATCTGAATCACCTCAGTTCTCGATTCGCATGAAACTAATATCCGTGGACTGATACACGCTTGCATCACTACTCAGAGCGCCAGCCGCCTTATCAGCCTGATACTTTGCATTGCCGGAACCAGTGACAATCAGTCGATTCTGATCAATACCCTGAGACGCCAGATAATTTGCAACGGTCTGAGCACGGTTAGCAGAAAGCTGCACGCCAAACTCAGTCTGGTTATTCGCATTGATATTACCGTTGATAACAATCATAGTGCCATCCAGAGTCTTAGCGATATTTACGAAATCATTTAGAACAGAAGCAGCGCTGGCCTGATCGGTAAACACGGAAGAATCCGGCACAAAAGTCACATTGGCGGTCTTGCTCAGCATAGAGTCATAGTCCAGATTGCCAGTGACCTGCTGAGTGATATTTGCGCGAGTCTCGTCGCTCACAGTCACTTTCGTAGTAGCATTTGCAGCAGAAGTAGACTTGAAATCACTCTTGAGCGCATCGATATATGTAGTATCAAACAGCGTATTTACGAGATCACGATTAACGGTTTCACCCAGACCCTCCCAAATGTCGCACATCTGGTTATAAATCATCGGAGCGGTATCATTCAGAATATTGTAGTTGTCTTTCCAGCTTGCCATCTTAGCATTTGCATAAGTCGCATCGATATCGGCATCAGAAGAAGTAGAGTACATCGGGAACACTTCACGAGCTGCATTGTAATTGATAGGCTGGTCATAAGACATCAAAATGCCCTGAACGAACTTCTTGACGGTATCTTCATGAGCTGCTGCCCAATCTGCGTCAAACACAATGCCGTCCATAACCAGAGAGGAGGAAGACTTCGTGTCAAACACGACAGTGCTATTGGTGTAGGTCTTGGCCTGAGTCAAATAGGGCTCCCAAGTAGCAGCAACATCAATCTGGCCAGCGAAATATGCCTTAGCGGTATCGTCTGCGGTGCCGAACATAATCAGATTGTTCATGATAGTTGCCTTGTCAGCATCAGACAGACTGGAATTATTAACGAACCAAGCAACCAGAGTCTCCGCTTCAGAGAACTCAGGGACACCGATCTTGGCATTGACCCACGAATTCACATCAGCGAACTGAGTAGAAGCGATGATACCGTCACCGCCGTAGCTATAGTTTGTAAAAATCGGCATGATGATATTCTTACCAGCGTCAGTAAACTTCTGAGACAGGAATGCCACGCGATTCGTAGTATAACCAGCGGCCTGCAGATCACCAGAGATCAGAGCGTTACTGGACTCGGTCGCATCGTTGATGACGTTGATATTCACCTTGATGCCGAGCTGATCAAATACAGAACCAGGCTGAGTAGTAAGACCACCATTTGCCGTAATGCAGCTCAACCACCCTGCCCATTCGTCCAGAGACAGATTGATCGTGTCGTCCCCGGCGGAATCAGACGGCTTGTTTGCACTGATAGAAGTGCTCGGCTTTGAAGTGGTCGGCTTCTTTTTATCGAACTTGATCACGCCGCCCTTGATGCCGCCAACAACACCAACAGCAACAGCCACAGCAAGAACCACGCCAACAACAGCGCGGCCAGCCTTAGTCAATTTGAACTTAGACATGTTATTCTCTCCTATTTAATTTTTTGATTTTATTTCTTGGACTGAGTATTCAATCCAGACGGCTTAGAAAATGCATTTGGATCTTTGATATCGTATGTGATTGGTTTTGAAGCGCCTTTGCGCAAACTATCAAGATAAGAATCGACCGCGTATCCAGATGTTGCTTCATTAGCTTTTTCCTCTCTGCCTTTTCGAGTGGTCGAATAAACAAGCTTTGCACCAGCAGCACGCTCACGACTGTCTTGCAATCCTTCTCTGGTTGCGTTCAACATCTTTTCGCTACCAGAAGAGATTTTCATATCACTCATCTTTGTATACGCATCAGCAATTCTCTGATTCGTTTCAAGCTCGGCAACCACACGTTTACTTTCCAGCTTTAGATTCGAGAGCGCATCTTCTTGTAAACGGACTGCCTGTTGGGCATCAGCGACCATTGGAGTAAGCCGTTTGATCTCTCGCTGCGCATTTTCAACGTCTACATCTTCAGCCAATTTCAACTGACCAAATGTTCTTGCGCTTTCCATGTCATTTTTAGACAAAGCTGCTTTTGTCTTTGCTTCGTATTCTTTTGCTTTTTCAGCGTGCAAATTCAAAGTATCGTGCGCTGTTTTCAATTGACCAGCGAGAGAAATCAAAGCATCATTGACCTTTCCAAGTTTTTCCTGCTCTTCGCTGATGGATTGTGCATAATTTGCTCTTGCTCCTTCTGGAGTTTTTGAAACATCCTGCATGAATAGTTCAAGGAAACCACTAAGCAACGAACCAACTTGTTTGCGCCACGATGGGAACAGAATTAGACTTCCGATAAATGCGCCACCAACACAGATAACCACAAACTCAGGAATAGTTAAATGAAACATCAGGCACCCTCCTTCCCGGCGGGCTCCGTCTTATCCTCTTCGATAAATTCCTCAATAGAAGAAATCATCTTGAGTTCATCCTGGACTGTGTTGGTGATCTTTTCAATGGCCGCACCAGCTTCAACGTTGCGATTAGTCAGTGCCTCAATCTGTTCCTTCATGGATTCAATCTGCTGGTCGTTGCTCTTCATCTCGTCAAACAGAGCATTCATCTTGTCATTACCAACCGTCCGCAGGAGTTCCTTGCGCTGCTCTGCATCAGAAATAATCGCGGTCGCATCGTAACCCAGCGTCATCATCAGGTTCTTAACTGTTGCTCGCTTTGTCTTGGTGGGCATCTCAGACGGGAATGTGTCGATTACATCCTTGATCTTGTAGACCGTTACGGCGTCAGCAGGATTCATATTGTTGGCTTCATAAACGGCTCCGATGTCAATCGTGTCGCCCTCTGGAACTTCAGCCTGAATCGCAGTCCCAGTCAATTCAACAGAATCATGGTTCGCATTGTCTGCAAAAGGATTCGGCGGATAATACTCATTCTCAGGAGGCCAAGTTTTTTGAAAATTAGCAATGCCTTCCTCATACTGTGGATTACTCTCAACTAATCCGAGCTTCTCAAAAAAACTTTTCTTTGCCATAATTTTCTCCTCTTTAATCTTCTTCTCTGACATCTATTGATTCATAGTGGTCGTCTTTAAATTCATTAAAGCCACCACCAAAATACCAGCCGCGATTTTCTATAAATGCTAAGAATTCATCTACAACGTCATTCAAACTGACAGTGGTTGGAACGTTCAGACAGCCATCTATTTCGATTTCGTGTGTCATGTGTCCTCCTTATGAAAATTTCCACTTAAAAATCTTCTTGATACAAGCGTTTGTGATCCAATCAAACAGAATACTGAAAATCACAATCGCCAGAATTCCAACAAATACCAACGTTGTACGACCACGAGCAGACGAAGTATAGATCAGATACCCGATACCATACTTTGCATTCACCGTTTCCGCTACTGCGATGTAGGTCCAACCGATTGCGTACATTGTAGTGAACGACTGACAGATAGACGGAGCAGCGATTGGAAGAATGATTCGTGTGACCGTGTTAAACTTCCCTGCTCCATCAATACTAGCTGCTTCAATCACGTCGTCACAGACATCATCCAGAGCAATCAGGACGCTTGGCAACATAAACACGAAGCTGGCCACAAACAGAAAAGCAATTTTCATCTGTTCCCCTATTCCGAACCACATCGTAAGCAGTGGATAGAAAGCGGTCACCGGCAGGAACCTCATTGCTCGAATCGCCGGATACAACAGGTTTTGAATCGGATGATAGATTTTCATCAGACAACCAAGTGGAACTGCGATGCCGGCACTCAGAAGAGCTGCTGCTGTGATGCGAATCAATGAATATCGAAACGCCTTCAACATTGTACCGTTCTGAATCAGCAAAAAGAATTCACGAAACACAGCGCCTTTCTGGGGAACAAAAATTGGCGAAGTCAGAGCCGCGCCAATGTCCCAGATAATCGCCAACAGAATTAGAAGAATCATACGATAGATCCAATCTTTCTTCGTTGTTTTCATAATTCCTTTTTCTCCTTTGGCGGGTCATCCGGCAGAGGCATCCAATGTGTAACATAGTTTAAATACCAACATTCATTTGCATCACACCACTGGTTGTCATCATCAAGATAACCTTTGCGCTGCCCGCATTCTTCGTCATAAACCCAAACGACATCACTACAAGCCCACTTCTTATCTTCTTTAGGTGGTAAGGAGGTTTTTACGGAGATCCAATCTTCTGTTTTCATTTTGATACCTCATAATATTTAATTTTCAAAAAATAGCCTGTACCGGAATTGAACCGATGCTTCCGCCGTGAAAGGGCAGCGTCTTCACCTCTTGACTAACAGGCCATATGGCGCGGCGAATCCGATTCGAACGGATGGAGGTTTAACCCTCAGAAGTTTTCAAGACTCCCGCATTAGACCAACTATGCTACCGCCGCATATAACAAGCCTTTTCACATCATGCTCGGGATGATTCTTGACAATTACGTAACTCTGTGGTACACTGTCAGCCGATTCAATATCTCCTTCTCACGTCTTCAGTAGCTGCAAAAATGTGTCAATAGACGCAGGAAGGAGGGGCGTTCTCTATGAACAGTCGAATCTTTGGCGCTCTTGGTGTCGCTGGTTCTGTTTGTAGCATCATCAGCTTAGTTTTGATGGTGTGGCAAATGTTCCACGTCGCTATTTAACGCCAACAGCTCAGTGGTTATGGCCGCTGGGCTGTTTTTTATTGTCAAGAAATTGGTGCAAACGGTAGGATTCGAACCTACAAGACGAGATATTTTCTCGTCCATCTGTTTATTAAAGCGCGCTCAGATGCCTAGTTCTATTCGGCTGCGTTTGCATGTAAAAGATGGTTATCCGCCCTCTGTTTTTCTTTTCTCGATCTCTTTATCAACATCTTCCAGAAAGCTCATCCAGTTTTGGAAATCAAATTCATCTCCAAAATTAAACCCTTCATCCAGACGTTGGAGTAGATCACGTTGGAAGCACCATAACGTTTTATCGCTCAGCTCGCCCAGATGCGGCTTGATGAAATCCATTACAAGGCCAGGCATGTACGTCTTACGACCAAGCGCATATCGAATGGCACAATTACAAATGGCACCGAAGTCATCATCGTGCGGATCTATCATTATCAATGTCCTCCCACCAAATTTCATTTTCAGGAACAGTTTCATCTTGTACAGGTGAATAATTCATCCAGTCAAATGAGATCATTGATTCTGCTTTGTCTTGTCGGAGCCGCTTCGTAACTTTATTCCGTTTCCAGTTTGAACGCAGCTTCTCATCTACTTCACTGTAGGTCTTTGGATTGATTTTCATCTGATTAACGTCTGTGACGATACCAGCTTTGATCATATCGAACAGCCCAACTGCTTTATAAAATTCTGTCGAACAGGAACTTTTTGCATAGTCATCTGGTTTGAATTTCACAACGTTCATAAAATCATCTCCTTATTTTACCTGGTGCAACCGGCGGGTTACGATCCCACTACCCCTTGATTAAAAGTCAAGTGCTCTACCGATTGAGCTACGATTGCATATAAAAGTCGGCTTACGCACCCTCGCGAGTTGGCATCATCACCGATAATCAAGGCTGCCATTGTAATAGTAACAGCCCATAAAAGGCTAATCCTTTGTTCTGCGCAATTTAAGAATCACTTACTTGGCAGGTCAGCGAGGAATTGAACCTCGAACATGTGGTTTTGGAGACCACCGCTCTACCAATTGAGCTACTGGCCCATAATGACTGGCTTGTTTGAAGGCGTCCCCTCGTTGGAACCAGTTAATTACAATTCCTGCGCAATGAATTGATATAAAGGCATTCCCTTTTAACAATTTAATCCATACTATTTTGAGCTCGCGTATAGTTACGCCTTTTGATTTTTTGCCTCTTGCGGCCTCGAACCGCCCCTATGGTTTCCCATTGTTCTCCCTATTAAACTAGAGAGGCCCATATAATGACCACAGAGGAATGTCACCTGTGATCTTTGTCCTGGCTTTAACGGGTCAGACGTCCGGCATTTACCGTTACTCTTCAGAGCACTATTGGCGATATGCTTATCCACTGCGGTTCTCAAACTCGATCATCCTTTTGGGTCAAGCCCCTCCGGGTTATAGCCGCGCTACATAAGGTTTTTCAGTGTTATTCCTTCACCTCTCACTGTTTTCGAGTTGGTGAGACTCACGCACAGTTGCGCTCAGAATGCGGATCTTACATCGTCAGGGCACGCAGTTTGACCAAGCTTGCTACATCGACCCCTGATCAGGAGTGTGACTGCCTCGCTAATCCTGTTGCAAATTTCATTGATAACATCATCTTGGTGAGAATTCATGTTGATTTTTCGACCTTGGCGGACAACCTTTTTATGGAGGATTTCGACCAAATTCAATTATCAAATCAACTTGCACATTGGTGGTCCCGGCCTGAATTGAACAGGCGCACACGGAGCTTCAATCCGCTGCTCTACCGACTGAGCTACAGAACCACGAAGAGGTCCTAACCTGACTCGAACAGGTGACATAGAGATTAACAGTCTCTCGTTCTAACCAACTGAACTATAGGACCATAAGCGATTCGGATGGGGATTGAACCCACGACCCCTAGCGTGACAGGCTAGTGCTCTATCCTTCTGAGCTACCGAACCATATAAACGGCAGGTATTGTTACGCCCCTGCCAAGGCGCTCACAATTTATCAGCCATGTGGTAAA
>ERZ1034687.32-NODE-32-length-80789-cov-39.369188_pt1 | contig 80789 bp, 68 predicted proteins | sample MGYA00520704_ERZ1034687 | MGnify/ENA primary metagenome ERZ1034687 (study PRJEB33766, sample SAMN09781762) | gut metagenome | biome: gut microbiome | host: Homo sapiens | place: Madagascar | study: EMG produced TPA metagenomics assembly of the PRJNA485056 data set... | reverse complement strand
AACTTATTGATTATCAATACTTTTGAAGGCTGAAACATACGACTTCTATGTTTCACTTTTAGTTTCAATGTTTCATACTAAAAACACTGAGGGAGAAAAACAAAAACACTGAGGGAGAAAAACAAAAACACTGTGGGAGCGATTCAAAACCCCTGTGGGAGCGATTCAAAAACACTGAGGGAGCGTGAAAGCGCTCCCTCAGTGTTTTGAAAAATGAAACATGAAACTAAAAATGAAACATAAAAGTCGTATGTTTCATTTTTCTAAATGATTGATATTCAATTACTTTATAACAAAAAATGAAACATGAAAGATAAATCAAAGGTTCTGAAAACGTATGGATATATGTTCTCGCGCTAAGCAACTATAAATATATGTTCAAAACATGCTGCTGCCGCGGGTTACAAACCCGCCCCCCAATTAGGCAGATAAATTGCAGTTTACGTAAATGCTAATGAGCACACTTATAGTTTCTATAAGACACCTTGTGCCATCATGGCACGGGCAACCTTCATAAAACCAGCGATGTTGGCCCCTTTGACAAAGTTGATTTGACCGTTAGGCTCCGTTCCGTAACGTAAGCATTGGTCGTGAACGGCGCTCATGATATGGTGTAGTCGTTGGTCGACCTCGTTTGCAGTCCATGAAATGTGCATGGCATTTTGCGTCATTTCAAGTCCAGAAGTTGCGACACCGCCTGAATTAACTGCCTTACCTGGAGCGAAAGGCATATTGTGTGCAATGAAGTAATCAACGGCTTCGGCTGTACAGCCCATATTGCTCACCTCGGCTACGAGACCAACGCCATTGTCACAGAGTTGTTTGGCATCTTCAAGGTTCAACTCATTCTGTGTGGCGCAGGGCAGTGCAATGTCAACATGTTGCTCCCAAGGCTTTTTGCCAGCGAAGAAGGTTGCTTCAGGATAGCGCTCAGCGTATGGTGACACAATGTCGTTGCCCGACATTCTAAGTTCAAGCATATAATCAATCTTATCGCCGCTCACACCTTTGGGATCGTAAATGTAACCATCAGGCCCGCTAAGTGTTACAACCTTAGCTCCCATTTCTGTGGCTTTTTTGACAGATCCCCAAGCTACATTGCCAAAGCCTGAAACGGCAATGGTTTTACCACTAATATCTTTGCCGTAATCTGCTAACATCTGGCGAACAAAGTAGAGGGCTCCATAACCAGTTGCCTCGGCTCGTAAGATAGAACCTCCAAATTCAAGGCCTTTGCCAGTAAAGGTCCCAGTGTGTTGGTGAGTGAGTTTTTTGTACATACCAAACATGTATCCGACTTCGCGTCCTCCAACTCCGATATCACCTGCTGGTACGTCTTGGTCAGGGCCTAAGTTGCGCCAAAGTTCCAGCATAAAGGCTTGACAGAAACGCATAAGTTCAGCTTCGCTTCGTCCGCGTGGTGCAAAGTCGGATCCGCCTTTTGCGCCCCCCATCGGTAGGGTAGTGAGAGCATTCTTAAAGGTCTGTTCAAATCCTAAGAATTTTAAAATGCTGAGATTAACTGAGGGGTGAAAACGTATGCCTCCTTTGTATGGACCAATGGCGTTGTTGAATTGTACACGATAGCCCAGATTGACGTGTACTTCACCTTGGTCGTCAATCCATGGCACGCGGAAAGTGATGATACGATCAGGCTCAACAAGGCGTTCGATGAGCTTAACCTGTGCAAATTCAGGGTGTTGGTTGTATACATCTTCAATTGATAGAAGAACTTCGTGGACGGCTTGTAAGTACTCTGTCTCGCCTGGATGCTTGGCTTCGAGTTGTAGTATGATGTTTTCTGTTTTCATGATATAATTGGTTGTGTTATCGCTTTACTGTACAAATGTAAGTAAATGAAGCAATATTCGAACTGAATTAAGTGTAAAACATTCTTGTGTTATGCTGTAAAGCATGTCAGAACGAACATTTTTACATTTTAGAGGGATTGTACAATGCGTTTGTAATGACAGAGAAGGCGAAGCTTGTAAGCGTTAAACAGTTGTGAGTGAATAGCGAAGCGGTGTATTTACATATTAGTGTATAAAAGAAGATTTAGTTTACAAAGTGTAATGTAAAACGATAGAATGTATAGAAATATGAAATTTTTTTAAGCATAAAGCGTTATTTTGAGATGAATATTGTATTTTTGCAAAGAAATAGGAAGTAATACGTAACTAAGGTAAAACTTGTCACAGTATGGCTACCTATATATAATTTATAGGAAAGTATAAAGCACAATAACATACAAGGACATTATGCAAATAAGTAACAGACTTAATGAAGGGTTGTATCGTTCAGAAAACGAGCACGATGCCTGTGGCGTTGGCATGATAGTCAATATTCATGGCAACAAGAGTCATGAATTGGTTGACTCTGCTTTGAAAGTCCTCGAGAATATGAAGCATCGTGGTGCAGAGGGTGCAGACAATAAGACTGGTGACGGCGCTGGTATTATGTTACAAATACCGCACGAGTTTATATTGCTTCAAGGCATTCCAGTGCCTGAAAAGGGATGTTATGGTACGGGGTTGCTCTTCTTGCCAAAGGACGAGACGACTCAGGGAGACATTCTTCGCGTCTTTATAGAAGAAGTTGAGCGTGAGGGATTGACACTGATGCACTTACGCGCGGTACCTACCAATTCCGAAATTTTGGGTAAGGACGCTTTGTCTACAGAGCCAGCGGTGAAACAGGTTTTTATAACGGGTGGTGATGCAGAGTCGTTGGAGCGCAGATTATATCTAATACGTAAAAGAGTAGAAAAGCGCATAACGAACAAAGACTTTTACGTTTGTTCGCTTTCGTCAAAAAATATTGTATATAAGGGTATGCTCTCTTCTACACAGTTGCGCGAGTATTACCCAGATTTAACGCAACCTTACTTTACGAGTGGTTTGGCTATCGTTCATTCACGTTTTTCAACCAACACATTCCCGACATGGGGGTTGGCACAGCCATTCCGCCTTTTAGCGCATAATGGTGAGATTAATACCATTCGTGGTAATCGTGCTTGGATGGCAGCTCGTGAGTCGGTGCTTTCAACCGAGACTTTAGGCGACATTAGCCAATTGCGTCCTATCATTCAGTCAGGCATGAGCGATTCAGCCTCGCTTGATAATGTGCTTGAGTTTTTAGTGATGTCGGGACTAACGTTGCCGCATGCTATGGCAATGTTGGTGCCTGAAAGTTTTAATGATAAGAACCCTATATCAGAGGACTTGAAAGCCTTCTATGAATATCACTCTATCTTAATGGAGCCATGGGATGGGCCTGCTGCGTTGCTCTTTAGCGATGGTCGTTATGCTGGCGGTATGCTCGATCGTAATGGATTGCGTCCTGCACGTTACCTTATTACGAAGAATGACACAATGGTGGTAGCTTCAGAGGCTGGTGTAATCAATTTTGAGGCTGCTGATATAAAAGAGAAAGGACGCTTGCAGCCAGGCAAGATATTATTGATTGATACGCAGGAGGCAAAGGTATACTACGACGGCGAGTTAAAAGAACAATTAGCAAAAGCCTATCCCTATCGCCAGTGGTTGTCAACCAATCGTATAGAATTAGACGAACTGAAGAGTGGTCGTAAGGTGGAGAATTCAGTAGACGACTTTGATGTTCGTCTTCGTGTCTTCGGTTATACGCGTGAGGACATAGAGCGCACCATTACCCCTATGGCTACGAACGGTAGTGAACCTATCGCTTCAATGGGTAATGATACGCCATTAGCTGTGCTGTCAGAGCGTCCACAATCGTTGTTCAGTTACTTCCGTCAACAGTTTGCTCAGGTTACTAATCCTGCTATCGACCCCATTCGTGAGGAGTTGGTCATGTCGTTGACAGAATACGTTGGGGCTGTAGGCATGAACATACTCTCTCCCAACGAGAGCCATTGTAAAATGGTGCGTTTGCCACAACCTATATTGACAAACCGACAGTTAGACATACTTTGTAACATTCGCTATAAGGGCTTCAATACTGTAAAGTTGCCAATGACGTTTGAATCGGCAAGGGGAGCGCAAGGCCTTAAGGAAGCACTAGACAATCTGTGCCGCATGGCAGAGCAGAGCGTTAATGATGGTATTAACTATATCATTTTGTCAGACCGTGGTGTAGACGAAAGTCATGCTGCTATCCCATCACTATTGGCCGTAAGCGCAGTTCATCAGTATCTGATTTCGGTGCAAAAACGTATGGAAACAGCCCTTGTCGTTGAAAGTGGTGAAGCGCGCGAAGTCATGCACGCAGCTCTTTTGATTGGTTATGGTGCAAGTGCTATTAATCCATATATGGCCTTTGCTGTGCTTGACGATTTAGTAAATCGTGGTGAAGTACAGATGAATTACGAGACGGCAGAGAAAAATTATATCAAAGCTATTTGCAAGGGACTGTATAAGGTGCTCTCTAAGATGGGTATCAGCACTTTGCGTTCCTATCGCGGTGCACGCATCTTTGAGGCTATAGGTTTGAGCGAAGACTTGTTGCGAAGCTATTTTGGCACGGATGCGAGCACGATTGGTGGTGTACATCTTGACCAAATCGCACGTGATTATGTCAAGTTCCATGATGAAGGTTATGCACCTTGTTATGAAGACAGAGAGTTAGAGGGCCTATTGCCTTATGCGGGTTTGTTTAGCTACAGAAAGGACGGTGAACAACATGCGTGGAATCCTGAAACGATTTCAACTCTTCAATTGGCTACTCGCTTGGGTAGTTATAAGAAGTTTAAAGAGTTCACCCAATTGGTAGATCATAAGAACAAAGCAATCTTCTTACGTGATTTCTTTGACTTTAAGCTAAATCCAATCCCTGTAGACGAAGTAGAGTCCGTTGACGATATTGTAAAGCACTTCGTAACGGGTGCGATGTCGTTCGGTGCTATCAGTAAGGAGGCACATGAGGCCTTGGCTCTGGCCATGAATAAGTTAGGAACTCGTAGTAATACGGGCGAGGGAGGTGAAGACAATGAGCGCTTCCACGAGACGTTTGATGGCATATCGCTTTGCAGTAAGACGAAACAGATTGCTTCAGGTCGTTTTGGCGTGACAACCGAGTACTTAGTAAATGCTGAAGAAATTCAAATAAAGGTGGCACAAGGTGCTAAACCTGGTGAGGGTGGCCAGTTGCCTGGCTATAAAGTAAACCAGATTATAGCCAAGACGCGTCACTCTATACCTGGCATTTCGCTCATTTCGCCTCCACCACATCACGATATTTATTCAATTGAAGATTTAGCTCAGCTAATCTTTGATTTGAAAAACGTTAACACCAAGGCTCAGATTAGCGTAAAGTTGGTAGCGGAGAGTGGGGTAGGAACGATTGCTGCTGGTGTAGCAAAAGCAAAGGCCGACTTAATAGTTATATCAGGTGCTGAAGGTGGTACAGGAGCTTCGCCTGCCTCTTCTATGCGCTATGCTGGTATTTCGCCCGAAATAGGTTTGTCAGAAACGCAACAAACGTTAGTATTGAATGGACTTCGTGGTCAGGTGCGTTTACAGACAGATGGTCAGATAAAGACAGGGCGTGACGTAATATCAATGGCATTGCTCGGAGCTGAGGAGTTTGGTTTTGGCACGACTGTGCTGATAGTCTTAGGTTGTGTAATGATGCGTAAGTGCCATGCCAATACTTGTCCTGTTGGTGTAGCCACACAAAATCCTGAGTTGCGTGAGCACTTCCGTGGTCATTATGAATACGTTGTAAACTACTTCCGCTTCTTGGCACAAGAGGTACGTGAATATTTAGCTGCAATGGGCTTTCGCCACTTTAGTGATATTGTGGGCCGTTCTGATCTTATAACGATTCGTGAAGCAGAGGCTAATACAAAGGCTGCAACGCTCGATTTCAGTCGTTTACTTCACCGCGTCAACAACGATGCTGCGCTTCATCACGTCATTGCACAGCACCATGATATTGAAAGCGTAATGGATCAGTCTATATTGAAAGCTGCTTCGCAAGCTATCGAAAGTCAGAAAGACGTATCACTTGAGTATGCGATAGGCAATACTGATCGATCTGTTGGCGCTATGCTTTCAGGCGTTGTCGCTGCTAAGTATGGTCAGAATGGACTACCTGACGAAACGATAAATATTAAGTTCAAAGGTTCTGCAGGTCAAAGTTTTGGTGCTTTCCTTACTAAGGGAATTAGCTTTAAGCTTGAGGGCGAAGCTAATGACTATTTGGGTAAGGCACTGAGCGGTGGTCGCATATCGGTTATGCCTCCAGTTCGTTCAAGCTTTAATGCAGAAGATAATACCATAGCTGGCAACACTTTGCTCTATGGTGCTACGAGTGGTGAAGTTTATATTAATGGTAAGGTAGGCGAACGCTTTGCTGTGCGTAATTCGGGTGCAGTAGCTGTAGTCGAGGGCGTTGGTGATCACTGCTGTGAATATATGACAGGAGGCCGTGTTGTCGTACTTGGTGAAACAGGACGTAACTTTGCTGCAGGTATGAGTGGCGGTGTAGCTTACGTTTGGGATAAGCATCATAACTTTGACTACTTCTGTAATATGGAGATGGTTGAGCTTTCGTTGATAGAAGACTCAGCATCGCGAAAGGAACTACACGAGCTCATTCGCCAGCATTATCTCTACACTGGTTCACAATTGGCACGTACGATGCTCAATGATTGGAGCCATTATGTTGATGACTTCATTCAAGTAACTCCTATTGAGTACAAACGTGTATTGGCTGAAGAGCAAATGCGTAAGTTGCAGCAAAAGATAGCTGAGGTTCAGCGTGATTATTAATCGTTCAGTAAGTTCCTTTTATTTAAGGAACTTACTAAACGTATCAGTATTCTTACTAAAAAATAAAACATAATAACTCATTAATTCATAACGAGAATTATGGGAAATCCTAAAGCTTTTCTATCTGTTCCCCGTCAAGAGGCTGGCTATCGTCCCATTCACGAACGTGTGGCGGACTTTGGCGAAGTGGAACAAACACTCAATACAAGTGAACGCCGATTGCAGGCATCGCGCTGCATGGATTGTGGAGTGCCTTTCTGTCATTGGGCATGCCCATTAGGCAATCGCCCACCAGAATTTCAAGATGCCATTTACAAAGGTGAATGGCAAATGGCTTATGATATTTTAACTGCTACCAATGACTTCCCTGAGTTTACGGGACGTATTTGTCCTGCATTGTGTGAAAAGAGTTGCGTGCTGAAGCTCTCAATGAATGCACCTGTAACGATTCGTGAAGACGAATGCTCTGTGATTGAAGCCGCTTTTCGTGAGGGGTATATTAAACCACAGACGTTTGTGCGTAATGGAAAGAAGGTGGCAGTCGTAGGTTCTGGACCTGCAGGACTTGCAGCTGCCAATCAGTTAAATCATCGTGGATACGAAGTTACGGTGTTTGAACAACATGAGTACGTTGGAGGTTTGTTATATTTTGGCATTCCTAACTTTAAATTGCAAAAGGCGGTGATTAATCGCCGCATTAAAATTATGGAGGCTGAGGGGATTACATTTAAGGTGAATACTCCCATAGATGTAACTCAACTGCCCGAAGGGTATGATGCCTACTGCATTTGTACAGGCACACCACAGGCTCGCGATTTAAATGTGCCAGGACGTGAACTCAAAGGGGTTCACTTTGCGCTTGAACTCTTGTCACAACAAAATCGAGTACTCGCAGGCCAAACATTTTCAGACGACGAACGTGTAACGGCTAAAGGGAAGCGCGTATTGGTAATCGGTGGTGGTGACACGGGTAGTGACTGTATTGGTACTTCTAATCGTCAAGGTGCAGTAAGTGTTACACAGATTGAAATTATGCCTAAGCCACCAGTTGGACACAATCCTAATACACCCTGGCCGCAGTGGCCCATGGTGCTTAAGACTTCTTCAAGTCATGAAGAAGGCTGCGAACGTCGTTGGTTACTAACGACCAATAAATTTATTGGAACGGAAGACGGACGTGTCTGTGGTGCAGAGGTTGAAGAAGTAGAATGGCAACCTAACCCAGAAGGAGGACGTCCCCTTATGGTACCAACGGGCAAGAAAGAAGTGATAGAATGCGATATCGTATTTTTGGCAATGGGTTTCCTCCGTCCGCAACAGCCAGCATTTGCATCAAATGTTTTTGTAGCAGGTGATGCTGCAACGGGTGCAAGTTTGGTCGTTCGCTGTATAGCGGGAGGACGAAAGGCTGCCAAACAAGTGGACGAATATTTGAACCGTAAGTAAGAGATTGTACAAGAAGTAGCTAAACATGGATTGGATTGCTAAACAATACAAGATTCAATAGCTACTCGAATTTTGTTAATGTAAATAAAGTTTCCTCCCCCCATTATTTAGGGGAAGGAAACGTTAGCGTATCCTCGATGCCGCCTTGTCCACTTTTATTCATCATTATACCTTTGCTGCCATTAAATTATCAAGCGTCTTGAGTGGTACAAGTGGTGCGACGGCAGTCAAACTGATAAATATGCTATATCATGGCCGTTGCCAGTATACAAAAGAAGAAATGTTGGAAGCATGTACTGGTTGTTTAGATGAACATAAGGTTAACATGCTGGGTAAGATTCGCGAATGCAATGCTTCGTTGGATATAGCGTGAATATTTCGAAGTAACAGATTCTGCAACACAGCGTACTTTGGATAAAGATGTTCTTTACACAAAGGAGCTTCACATCTATCTTGAAGAGCTGTATACTATCGTTCACAATAAGGATTCACAGGGTCGCAAGGGTGCAATCATAGCAGTAGTTAAAGGAACGAATCCTGCTGACGTACTGAAGGTTCTCATGTAACTGTCTGCAGATAAGCGTGAAATAGTTGAAATAGATTAGCTTTGATAAGTCTAACTATAATTTGCGAAACTTCGCAAAAACTCATTGAACTTTCCCAATCTCTTTTGAAAGAAGAGACTTGATATTACTAATTTTCAAACAATAGGCGCAATGCTATCAAACTTTGAAGGCATTATAATTGACGTGAATGTAAAGCGCGTGAAAACTATCCGACTTTACATTAGCCGCAACGGGCAAGCAAAACTCTCGGTTCCAATCTCTTGCCCGAAAGAAGAAGTCATGGACTTCCTACATAAAAACAAAGAGTGGCTAATTGGTGCGCTTGAACGCAGTAAGGCTCGAATTCAAAAAGAAAATCAAAAGACACAGCACGCTATGGAGCAGGGCGAGGTCTTTTACTATTTAGGAAAAAAATATGCTCTTCACGTTGAAGAACATAAACAAGTAAAAGAAATAAGCGTAAGAATTGAGGGTGAAAATTTAGTTATAGAAACTCCGAATGATTACAATGCAGACGAAATACGCAACGCTGTAAACAAGTGGTATTACAAAGAAATCAAAGCACTTATCACTCATTACGTTGATAAATGGATACCCTTAATGAACGAAAAGCCATTAAGAGCTGTACAATATAAATTATGGAAATCAAAATGGGGAACAATGATGCCAACCGCACGCATCGCAACGTTTAACATTCGCCTTATTTTCTATCCCAAAGAAGCAATTGAAAGCGTTGTTGTACACGAACTTTGCCACCTTAAAGAACCTTCGCACAATGTCCGCTTTCATGCACTCATGGCACACTATCTGCCAGACTATAAAACGCGAGAACTTGCACTCAAAAATAAATAACAGATAATCCCCACGAAGGAACCTCCTTCACGAGTATTATCTTTATAAACAATTTTCCACCCTCTTTTTTAGAAGGTGGAAATTTGTAATTAGTAATTGATATTTATCGCTGTGGGATAGATGCGTTGTGGGTCGTAAAAAGTTGCAAGTGATTCTTGCATGTATTTCAAGTCAAGTTGTGGACGCTTATTATAAACTACCTTGCCGTTGACTTTTACGGTAACCTTGTTGGTAAGGTCTACTAAATGCTCATCTAAGTAAAGGACGAAAGAACCGTTTTGGGCATTTGTGTAGCTTTTCTTAAATTTTAATTCTATACCATAAATAGGGTCACGCTCAATGGTTTTATAGCAAACGTTTTCGACGACAATGTTTACTTCGTTGTCGTTGATGTTGACATCGTATCGGGTGCGAAGTTTCTCGTCAGGTCGCTTTATTACTCGCAGATTGTAAAAACCAGTTCGGTGCTCTCCGTCCATTTCAAAGTCCTCCCACGTGAAGTGAGTAGGGTAAGGGTTGCGGGTAAAATGACGTAGCCAGGGAGTTGTTTGAGAATAGTCTATGAAGTGCTGACGGTTGGCTTCAAGTTCTACCTTATGTCGATAGCCTGCGGGATTGAGTTGTTCCAAACTATCAAGTGATTGTAACGTGTAGCGAGTCAGAAGATTGCGATAGAAACCTGTGTCATTAGCCCCCGTTCGCAGTATGAAACCAATATTGCCCAGATTTTCAGTAGGAGCATTTTTAAGTGGTTCTCCTCCAGCCATAGGGCCAGCTGCAGCCCAATAATCAGCATAATACGAAGCTAAGCGTTGTGATCCATAACCGCCTTCTGATATACCGAATACATATAATTGGTTAGAGTTGATACTATCAGATAGTAAAGCATTTCGCAGCAATGCTCGCCAAGTGTATTGTTTGCTCTTCTGCCACCACCTGTACCATTGGCCTTCATTGGGTATTTGGGGAATAAAGTAAGCAGAAGGTGCATCTTTGAAACTTTGAGCCAAAGCAAGTCCTGTTTGCCATTCTTGTTGCTTGGGACCAGAACCGTGAAGATAAATAAATAGGGGAAAGCCCGCTGTGGGTTTTTCGCCTTTATATCCGTAGTAAAAGGGGAGGGTGGCATTGGGTTCTAAACTATCTGGTAATTGCCAACCTGAGGGATTGCATATGGCTAAACTCATGAGGTGAGGCAGTGTGATTTGATTGTACTGTCGATTGGTTGCTTGCCAGGCTTGCCAAAGTTCATGACGTTTAGCCGTAATTTGCTTTACTGAGATTCGTTGACTTTGTGCTTGACCAACTTCACCTTTCATTAAGGTTTGATAAAAATAGTCTTTTGCAGATGTGTTGTTTTGTCCGTGTGTTTGTATAAGAGTAACGGATAGAACGAACGCAAATAAATGTCTAAGTCTCATGGAATTGAAATGTCTTTTTTATAAATTTGATAGTACCGCGTCGGTTATCATTGCAATGTCCTCGTCAGATTTATTAGCTGCGTGTAGTAAATCCTTATCATTGTTTAAGAACGCTATGTCAGGATTATCAGCGATTGCTTTACGATAACGTGAGATGGCTTCAGCTATGTTACCCGAAAGCCATGCAGAGTGACCCGCATTGAAATAGTCTGTTGGAGTAGGATTGTCCTCTAAAACTTTTGTATAGTACTTTTCTGCTTGAGAATACTTCTGCGTTAACAGCGAACACCATGCAATGGCTCGTTCTGTTACCCGCGTTTTAGGTGCTAAATAGTCTGCCTTAAATAGGTACTTGAATGCTTCTTCATACTGTTTGAGGTGGATGTGGCATTCTGCTTGTTTAAGTGCGATGGAAACATCTTCATTATTTTGTTCCGCCAATTGGGCGTAGTATGTAAGTGCCTTGGTGTACTCTCCCATTTGAGAGTAGCAATGGGCAAGTCGCTTTAATGTCCATTGAGAATGTCCCTTCAATAGATCTGATTGTTTGTAACACTCAATAGCCTTTCTTATGTTGCCTTCGTGTTCGTTACAGATGCCCCACTTTTGTAGCACTTCTGCATCATAGTTGTTAGGTGAGAGCTGTTCAAAGAGTTTGTTTGCCAAGGCATATGATTGGTCTTTAAACACGAAGTTTATCATGCGCAAGAGAAAACTATCATCACGCAGCATCTTGTCAAAAGGTGCGTAATTCACGATAAATAGGTCATGTTGGAAGGGGTTCGTAAATTGTTCGTGATGTAAGAAGAGGTTGCAAAACCTATAAAAGCCTTGTACGTATGAGCGGAGTTCATTCTTAAACAAGGTATCAGCATCAGTTTCGTGATTAGTTTGGACTTCTTCCAATCGTTCAAGCATACTTTCTTGGAACTTGTCGTTCTTAAGTTGAGAAGGTATGTGCGTTGACATCATGCACAACGAATATTTGTCAGAGTCGCAAAGTCCCACGTTATTAATCATAAGTCTTGTAAGACGACTTTCGCGCGCACTTTCAGGTACTTCTGGGTGATTTAGCGTAAAGGGCCAAAACCAATTGCTTATGGTGTTGAAAAACGGGAAACGTTGTTTCATTATTTTGAATGAACCCATATACATGTCAGCCCCACGTTGTTGTAGCTCAACAAACTCATGCATATAGTCATTTAGTTTTTTATCTTGCGCGTTATCGCTCCATTCAGGATTAAAGTCTTCTTCACTTAATTTTTCATTTAATTCATCAAGTCCTGTATTGGTATCAATTTTTAGCTTTTCTATGCGCTTCATCATTTGGGGTATAATCTCTTCTTGTAAATTGCGTTCAATGCGCTTTGTCTCAAGGCTTAAGAAGAGTTGCATTTGTAAGTGCTCAATTTCTTTTGAAAATCGAGGAAGGTCGCACATTAATTCCAAGCGTGTGTTTACATCTGGATAGAGTGCAATGCGTTCAGAATGAATGATGTGTGTAAAAATGACTCCGACTAATGCGCGGACACGTAGCTTAATGTTCGTTGAGAGTGCGGCATCAATTAGTATACGATACTTTGCGATGTCAAAAAACTGCATTGCGGCTATGGTTGTGGCACTAAGGAGTAAACATTTGTCAATTTCATTGACCGCGTTATTTGCCATATAATTTGCTACCGTTAACTCATCATCTGCAGTCCATGCCGCTGAAAGCCAGATTGCATCAAACTTGTCGCGTAAGGGATACTGGCTATAGAGAATATCAGACAATGTATAATCATTTCCATAGAGTTGGCATAGTGTGCGAAAACTTGTAGCATAGATAGTCGTGTCGTTCATAAGTAAGCCAACTCTATTGAGTACTTCTGCTAATTCATAGGTGCGACGTCTAAATCCAACGTACATCTTGTTGCGCTCAGGGTCGTCAACACCTTTTGCCATATAACTTAATAGTATTTGATATGACTCAAGTAATGTGTCAGTTTCTTCTTTCACACTCCATGATTTTAATGTTGTAGCCATACCTTGTAATAACTGTAGGGCCGATAACAAATGCTCCTGTCGCAACGCTTCTACTATATCTTTATACAAATATTGATAAGTTAACTGTTTCATATTTGCCTATCTTGTTTACTACTGAAATGACACGCTTTTAGAATTTTATAGTATCTGCAATGTTTTGCGGTATCTTATAGTCTTTTTGCAGAATGATACTATATGCCTTAGCTCCTTTTATTCGTATTGAGTCGAGTGCTATTTTACGTCCTCTTTCGAGCAAATCCCATTGCTTTTTCTTGTTGGCGTCTTCGGACTTACGCACTTTCATAACAAAGGCACCACAGGACTGACTTTTAGATTGTTGAGCAATACAACGGTGTCCATTGGCTAAGGCTAATGAAGTATAAGGCCACGTGAGTAGTGCTGCATCGACTTGGTCGCCTTTTAGCATCAGAGCTCGGAGGCGTAAGTCGTTAATTTGTGGAAAAAATATATCATCACTATTTATTTTAGCCTGTTTGAGTAGGGTGCTAAGCCAAAGTTCTTCGTCTGTTGAACGTGCTATCGCGACGGTGCGCCCAACTAAGGCTTTCAAGGAATTAATACGTAACGTACCACATGTGAATAATTGCCATTGTTGCGTCCCCCGCCATAACACTTTTGTTTGAGTCATTTTTCCTCCATAATGTGCTATACGCGTTAAATCAGCCCATCCTCCGTCAGCGATGCCCATGAGTGTTGTGTCACAGTCCATTTGTGAAGGGTAAGATGCTATCTGTATTTTCAGCCCAAGTGAATCGTATATGCCAGTGCGCTTGGCGTAATAGAGGGGTAAACAATCGTGGTTGGGAACTAAGGCTATATGTAATGCAGCGCTGTCGTAGCGTTCTACTCCGAATTTTAAAGGTTCATTAGGCTGTTCCTTGCTGCATGAGTTAGCAAAAATGATTGCTAATATAGTGACGATGAAGAGTAAGTGCTTGTTCATTGATAAAAGAAAGAAGTTTAGAAGTTTAGCGGAAACGTTAAAGCTAAACCTTTAGCGTTTACCTATAAACCTCTAAACTTCCGTTTTAAAAACTAATTCGAATGTAATATCAAGGCATTACATAGAATTGCTTAGCCTTCTATAGCAGCAACACCTGGAAGAGTTTTACCCTCAATTGCTTCGAGCAATGCGCCACCACCAGTTGAGATATAAGAAACCTTGTCGGCCATACCAAACTTGTTGATGCATGCTACAGAGTCGCCACCACCGATAAGTGAGAAGGCACCATTAGCTGTAGCCTTAGCAATGGCTTCAGCAATTGCTTTTGAACCACCAGCAAAGTTGTCAAATTCAAACACACCTGCAGGACCGTTCCAAAGAATAGTCTTTGCGCCTTCAATAGCAGCTGCAAATGATTTGCGAGTTTCAGGACCTGCATCTAAGCCTTCCCAACCTTCGGGGATAGCACCAGCGGGGCAAACCTGTGTATTGCAGTCATTTTTGAAGTCGTCACCTGCGATGCAGTCTGTGCCAAGAACCAAGTTTACACCATTCTCCTTGGCTTTCTTCATAACGTCAAGTGCAACGTCAAGCTTGTCGTCTTCACAGATTGACTTACCAATGTGTCCACCTTGTGCCTTGGCAAAAGTATATGTCATACCACCGCAAAGAATCAAGTTGTCAACTTTACCCAAAAGGTTTTCGATGATACCAATCTTTGTTGATACCTTTGAACCACCCATAATGGCTGTAAACGGACGCTTGATGTTGTCAAGTACGTTCTTTACTGCTTGAACTTCCTTCTCCATCAAGTAGCCGAGCATCTTGTGGTCAGCATCGAAGTAGTCTGCGATAACGGCAGTTGAAGCGTGCTTGCGGTGTGCAGTACCAAAAGCATCATTGATGTAAATATCAGCGTATGAAGCTAAAGTCTTAGCAAAAGCCTTTTGGTTTTCCTTCATAGCTTTCTTTGCCTCATCGTATGCAGGGTCTTCCTTGTCAATACCAACAGGCTTTCCTTCTTCTTCAGGATAGAAACGAAGGTTCTCAAGTAAGAGCACCTCGCCTGGTTGTAATGCAGCAGCAGCGTCTTGTGCCTTTGCGCAGTCAGGAGCGAACTGAACCTTTACGCCTAACTTCTCGCTTACAGCGTCAACAATCTGTCCAAGTGAGAACTTGGGATTAACCTTGCCTTTGGGTTTACCCATGTGGCTCATAATGATGAGTGAACCACCGTCAGCCAATACTTTTTTCAAAGTAGGAAGGGCACCACGAATACGTGTGTCGTCGGTAATCTTACCATTCTCGTCAAGGGGTACATTGAAGTCAACGCGGACAATCACTTTCTTGCCCTTAAAGTCGCAAGTTTCAATAGTCATAGTGATATAATAAATTTAAAAAGAGTTTATTGTTCTATTGGTTAAAGTACAAAGATAAACGAAAGGCCCGTTCACCTTTGCTCAGCAAAGTTAATGCAAAGGTGGTTAACACAAAAGTTTTTTGATGAAAAAGTTTATTTTGTATTAGTTTGTACGTATTTTTGCACACCAAATATAAAACCCCAAAAAATGGCTGACGGAAATTTTAATAAAACGCACCTTCCCTATCGTCCGTTTCAAAGCGGTGTTAATGCGGGTAGAGCGCAGATGCACACACTTGCTATAAATGCTTTTAAAAAATGGATGACTGAACAAAATTTTAGCGACGAAGAGATGACTCTGCATGAGATGCGTTTCAGAACCTTATTGCCCTTATAATTAAGGGTTTATATTGATTCGTGTAGGTAGCGGTTAGCTCATTTCCTCAAAACTATTATCTTTGAAGTCATGGATACAAATATGCTTTTTTCAATAGCTCTCAGTTTGTCTTCTCCTTGGAAAGTAGTGAAGAGTGAGTTCCTTATTTCCCAAGGTAGTAACGTTCGCGAATTTCATATCTAGATAGACTTTGAGAACATGGCTTCGTGCACTCTGCGTGAAGTCAAATCCGTGCGCGATACCATAAGATTCTATGAGGATGAAATTCTTAACTACTTTGACGGACGTAAGACAAACGCTTCAGCTGAATCGCTGAACTCAAAGATCAAATGCTTTCGCGCACAGGTAAAAGGAGTCATAGACATGCCATTCTTCATGTATCGTTTAGCAACAGTTTTGGGTTAGTATCTGCACAGCCCTCCACAGGGTTTGTCGGGTGCGCCAATAATACTTTCAGTCCTTTTCTGATAATTCACTATCAATCTTCATATTCGCTAAGTTTCTTATCTCATCAATTGAAGCATTGGGATATTTTAGGCTAAATAAAGTTTTTAGTGCATCTGCTGCAAATTTAGCAGCCAGTTCGAATGAATTATTAAAAGCCTCTTTTTCATTTAGCATATATGTACCGATAGCCATGTAAGCATAGATAGAAGGTTGCGTGATATGAATGTGTGGCAATAAATTGTATATGTCATGCCACAAAGGTAACGCATCGCGAAAATATTGTGCATTAACTAATAATTGCAATATTAACAGCAATTCATTATCCTCTATTTTGGGACTATGTATGGCTTTGTAATAGCAACTGATCGCAAGGGTACTGTTCTTAAATTCACTACAAATATTTCCCATTTGAGTGTAAATGGAAGATAATGAGTTGCCTAACATCGCAAGCGATAGCATTGTCTCTTCAGCATTATCTATGTCATTGCAACTTATATAGAGGTATACAAGGTCGTTGATTATCCTTACTCGATCAGGATTCTCGAGTGGACATAATCGCAGCGCATCTTGTAAAGGGGTCTTTGCCTCGTCTATTCGACCTGCAGCATAAAGTTGTTCACCTGCATACATCCTTATGCTATAATCATCAGGAATAACCTTCATGTAATCCAAACATAGAGCAAGTCCCCGCTTACTATCACCTATTGCAAATGTTGCAAAAACTTTTAAACTCATGGCACGTTGGTTGTTCCTATTGATTGCTAACGCATAGTCACAACTCTGAATACATTCAGCATATTTTTGGCACTTTTGTTGAATATCTGCTAATTGAGTCCATGCATTGGTATCGTATGGATTTGCATCAACTAATCTATTGGCTGCCTTAATGCTTTTAGTATATAGCTGTAATTGGAAATATGCGTCAGCTATCAATTCGTCTACATGTGTCCGTAAGGAATATTTTTGAGGAATTGCTAGTAGATATTTTAATGCGCGTTGTTGATAACCATAGTCTAATAGCATCTCACCCATATCTAAGAACCAATCATAGTCGTCATTTAACATGGTTGGTGGTAGGCAGTCTTTTATTCTCTTCTCTGCTTTATCTAATCTGCCACTTGCAACGTCCCACTCGATATAAAATAGTTGAACATCTTTGTTTTGTTGGTTGGGTATATTACGAATAATGTTAAGGCCTTCACTCCAATGTCCCAGGGCTCTTGCTCTATATGCTTTAACAACTAATACTTCTTCACTATTTGGGTGTAACTTTTCTGCGAAACGCATTAATTGTTCTGCTTCATATCGTTTTCCTTGTTTTTCGTAGTACTCTTCTATGTCCATCAGAACCGATGCATCCATATAAAACGTTTTGCCCAGTGAAATGTTTCTTTCGTATTCTTTAATGGCTTGTTCTAAGTATTGATCCATATCGTTCTTATTTTTATCTTTAACAGATATTTGTTCAATAAGTGAAAACATAAAAGGCTACACTATGCTATCAGTTATAACTTCTAATGCAAGTGTAGCCGTTTTTTATATATATATTTGGCTTTCGCACAAAGGTGCTTTCAAGCCTTACATATTTATTTTTGTTTAGCCCAAGTATCCTTTAATCCTACGGTACGATTGAAGATAGGATGTTCAGGTGTAGAGTTCTTATCTGCTGTAAAATATCCTGTGCGTTGGAACTGTAAGTAGCGGTTTCCAGTAGGATTCTCAATAGCAAACTTCTCAACATAACAATTGGTCAAAACAGTGAGTGAATCTGGATTAAGTAATTCGCGGAAATCGCGCTCATCAGCAGAAGGATTCTCAACGTTAAAGAGTCTGTCATACAATCTTACTTCAGCTTTCACGCAGTGTCCGATACTTACCCAATGAAGAGTACCCTTCACTTTACGGTTTGCACCTTCCATACCACTTTTGCTATTAGGATCATATTCAGCATATATCTCTTCAATCGTTCCGTCTGCAGCTTTCTTACAGCCTGTACACTTGACAATGTACGCATTTTTTAATCGTACTTCCTTGCCAGGAACCATACGGAAGAACTTTTTAGGAGCGTCTTCCATAAAGTCAGAACGTTCCAACCATAGTTCACGACTGAATGTAATGCTATGTGTACCGTCCTCTTCACGCTCAGGATTGTTGATAGCTTCCATTTCTTCGGTCTTTCCTTCTGGATAATTGGTGATGACAAGCTTTACTGGGTCAAGTACTGCACTAACTCGCAGTGCACGAGCATTCAAGTCTTCGCGAGCAGCAGCTTCAAGCATTGCATAGTCATTAAGGGCATCAAACTTGGTATAGCCAATCATGTCAATGAACTTGCGCACGGCTTCAGGTGAATAACCTCGACGACGCAAACCACAAATGGTCGGCATTCGGGGATCATCCCAACCATCTACCAAATGCTCTTGTACCAATGCCAACAACTTGCGCTTCGACATTACCGTATACGTTAGGTTCAAGCGATTAAACTCGTACTGACGTGGACGATTGTCATCTAAATCTTTATCCTCTTTTAATTCATCAATAAAGTGATCATATAAGGGACGATGAGGTACGAACTCAAGCGTACAGATAGAATGTGTTACGCCCTCAAAGTAATCGCTTTGACCATGTGCAAAGTCGTACATGGGGTAAACCTTCCACTTATTACCAGTGCGATGATGCTCTTTATTGATGATTCTATAAATGATAGGATCGCGGAAGTGCATATTAGGATTTGCCATATCGATTTTGGCACGAAGTACCATGGCTCCCTCAGCAATTTCGCCCGAATTCATTCTCTCAAATAACTGTAAGCTTTCTTCGATAGGGCGATTTCTGTAAGGACTTTCAACACCTGGTTGTGTAGGTGTACCCTTTTGAGCTGCAATTTCTTCGCTTGTTTGCTCATCAACATAGGCTTTGCCTTCTTTGATTAGACGAATGGCAAAATTCCAAAGCTTCTGGAAGTAGTCAGACGCATGGTAAATGTTACCCCACTTAAATCCAAGCCATTCAATGTCTTGCTTTATGGCTTCAACATACTCTGTGTCCTCCTTTTGTGGATTTGTATCATCAAAGCGTAGATTGCATACTCCACCAAACTTTTGTGCTACACCAAAATCCATACAAATAGCTTTGGCATGGCCAATGTGAAGGTAACCATTAGGTTCGGGCGGAAAACGTGTCTGAAGTCTACCGCCATTTTTACCTTCTTTCAAGTCATTGGCAACAATTTGCTCAATAAAGTTTAAACTCTTTTTTTCTGAGTTCTCGTTATTTGTCGTTTCAGTCATTTTTTTGATAATAAGTGAAAAAGATAGAAGCAATGCTTTCTCAAGTTGTATTACTTCTTACCAGATCAGATTTATTAATTAGCCATTTCAGATATAAACTTAATGCGAACAAGTCTGATTTCCTCTTCAGTGTAATCAGCTCCCAATTCGTCAAACGCTTCGTCTAAGTCATCGGTTTCGCTTTCTCTGAAATATTGATAGATGTCGTTAATGCTGTCCTCGTCCATTACTTCGTTAATGAAGTAGTCAATGTTTATACGAGTTCCCGCATACACGATTGATTCAATTTCATCTAATAACTCGTCAAATTCAATGCCATTGGCTACTGCAATGTCGTCAAGAGCAACTTTTAAGTCAATGCTATGAATAATTCTATTCTTTTTTTGCGTTTTGTCTGCAACAGTGCGAATGTGAAGGTCCTCAGGACGTTCAATGTCGTTTTCTTCGCAATGCTTTTTTATGAGTTTACAGAACTCAGTGCCATAACGCTTAGCCTTGCCCGCACCAACTCCGGGAATGTTTTGCAATTCCTCAATGGTTTGTGGGTAGAAGGTTGCCATTGCTTCAAGCGAGTTATCTTGAAAAATAACATAAGGTGGAACTTCGAGCTCTTTTGATAAAGTCTTTCGCAAGTCCTTCAGCATGCTATATAATGCAGGGTCAACTGCGATAATTGACTCGTCTTGCATTTCAGATTCAGCTTCTTCGTCAAAATTCCTATCTTCTGTAATTTCGAAGGTTGTGGGCTTCTTCATGAATTCACGTCCTTTATCTGTCAATTTCAGTACACCATAGTTGGTAATGTTCTTTTCAAGATACCCTGAGATAAGTGCTTGACGTATAACTGCATTCAATAGCCGTTCGCTGGTCTCTTCACAGCAACCAAAACACTCTATCTCGTCATGGTGATAGTCACTAACATTTTCTGTGCGATTTCCCAGAAGAATGTCTTTTATATAATCATCAGCGAAGTTTTCTTTAGTAGCTAGAACAACTTCTAAAACATTCAACAATACTTTCTTAGCTTCCACTTTTTCTTTAGGGTGTAAACAATTGTCGCAATTGCCACAATTATCGCGTTCGTAATTTTCTCCGAAATAATGGAGAAGAAGTTTTCGACGACACAGCGAACTTTCGGCGTATGCGGCGGTTTCTCTTAGGAGCTGTCGGCCTATGTCTTGTTCTGCCACAGGCTTGCCCTCCATAAACTTTTCTAACTTTTTTAGGTCTTGTCTTGAATAAAAGGCGATACACTTACCTTCACCTCCGTCACGGCCAGCACGCCCAGTTTCTTGATAATATCCTTCAAGGCTCTTGGGTATGTTATAGTGAATGACGAACCTTACGTCAGGCTTATCAATTCCCATTCCGAATGCTATGGTTGCAACAATAACATTGATGCGTTCCATCAAAAAGTCATCTTGCGTTCTTGAGCGTGCGGCCGAATCCATTCCAGCATGATAAGCCTCAGCTTTTATATCATTTGCCTTTAGAATCTCAGCTAACTCTTCAACCTTCTTCCTGCTCAAGCAGTAGATTATTCCGCTACACGTTGGTCTTTGTTTAATAAACTTGATAATGTCGCGGTCAATATCTTTTGTTTTAGGCCGGATTTCGTAATAAAGGTTGGGTCTATTAAAGGAACTTTTGTAAGTTATGGCATCTAATATACCTAAATTCTTTTTAATGTCGGTTGCTACTTTTACGGTAGCTGTAGCTGTTAAAGCTATAACGGGAGCATTACCTATACTATTAATTATAGGCCTAATCTTACGATATTCAGGCCTAAAATCATGTCCCCATTCCGATATACAATGTGCTTCATCAACAGCGTAAAAAGAAATTTTTATCGTCTTTAAGAAATCAATATTGCTTTCTTTCGTCAGCGATTCAGGAGCCACATACAACAATTTTGTGATGCCTGATCGAACATCGCTTTTAACCTTTTCTATTTGACCTCTTGTAAGAGAAGAATTCATAAAGTGGGCAACACCATCATTCTGGCTAGAATGACGAATCATATCCACTTGATTTTTCATCAAGGCAATAAGCGGTGATATAACAATAGCCGTACCTTCCATAATAAGCGATGGCAATTGATAGCAAAGGGACTTACCACCACCTGTTGGCATTAGAACGAACACATTTTTTCCTTCAAGAAGTGATTTTATTATCGCCTCTTGATTACTTTTAAATGTGTCAAAGCCAAAGTATTGCTTTAACGCTGTTTTCAACTGTATTTCTTCCTTCATAGCTTTTTTGGTTGCTTAGAGGTTAGGGGCTTACACTAGTATTTTATTCACCTTAATAGGCTTCTAAAATATTGGTTTTATGCTTTTACCTAAGCAAAGGTATAACAAATTTCTTGAAAATAGTATATGTGGTATGCATTTATTTACATGAAAATTCATCTCTTTTCGCCTATTAATATAAAAGCAAAAAGAGATGAATTAAAATTGATGACTTATTTATTTTTTTGTAAATAATCTATATGTATTATTTACAAGCTGTTACGCTTCTCCATTTGTGCTTCAGCATACGCCTTGCTAACTACAAATTTTCGTTTCGATGTAGACGGAATTTCAAACATCGCATCCATCATGATCGTTTCTACGATAGAACGTAAACCACGAGCGCCTAACTTAAATTCTACAGCCTTGTCAACAATATAATCAAGCGTTTCCTGTTCAAAAACAAGGTCAACATTGTCCATCTTGAAAAGTTTAATATACTGTTTTACTATAGAGTTCTTAGGTTCAACTAATATGCGTGCAAGAGCTTCCCTATCAAGCGGATTAAGATAGGTAAGCACTGGTAGACGACCTATAATCTCAGGAATCAAACCAAACGACTTTAAATCTTGCGGTTCAATGTATTTCATTAAGTTTTTTGGGTCAATCTTCTTTGCATTCTGCACAGAATTGTAACCAACCGTGTGAGCGTTCAAACGTTGTGCAATACGTTTTTCAATGCCATCAAATGCGCCACCGCATATAAATAATATATTGCGAGTATCAACATGAATGTAATCTTGATCAGGGTGCTTTCGTCCGCCCTTTGGGGGGACATTCACCATCGTACCTTCAAGTAATTTGAGCAAACTTTGTTGCACACCTTCTCCACTAACATCACGTGTGATAGAAGGATTATCAGCTTTGCGGGCAATTTTGTCTATCTCGTCTATAAACACAATACCTCGCTCAGCTTTTGCTACATCGTAGTCTGCAACTTGGAGCAAACGTGAAAGTATACTTTCAACATCCTCTCCGACATAACCTGCTTCTGTAAAAACCGTTGCATCTACAATGGTAAAGGGTACGTCAAGTAGTCTAGCTATAGTGCGTGCAAGTAAGGTTTTACCAGTACCCGTAGAACCAACCATGATGATGTTTGATTTTTCTATTTCAACATCATCGTCCTCGCTCATTTTTTTGTTGTCAGCTTGAGCTAAACGTTTATAATGGTTGTAAACGGCAACGCTCATAAAACGTTTTGCATCATCTTGCCCAATAATATATTGATCTAAGTATTCCTTAATATCCTTAGGCTTTGGAACGTCTTTCAGATTAATCTTTTTAGCTTGCCCCTTTTGCTTAGCATTACCCAATACTTCATCAGGTAAGAATTCCTCAAGCATTTTATAGGCATTTTGAACGCAGTCTGAACAAATGTAACCATTCACGCCTGTTAGCAACATGGGTACTTCGTTCTCAGAACGTCCACAGAAAGAGCATTTTCTTTTTGAATTTGACATTATTCTACGTTCTTCTTTTTAGATTCAAATATTTTGTCTATCATACCATACTCTTTTGCCTCTTGAGCTGTCATCCAATAGTCACGATCCGAATCGGCCCATACTTTATCAAAGTCCGTATGTGAGTGTTCAGCGATGATAGTGTAAAGTTCATTTTTGAGCTTTTGAATTTCACGTGCAGTAATTTCAATATCCGAAGCCTGTCCTTGTGTGCCACCCATTGGTTGGTGAATCATCACACGACTATGGGGTAGGGCAGAGCGCTTGCCTTCTTGACCTGCAACCAGTAACACGGCAGCCATCGAAGCCGCCATGCCCGTACAAATGGTGCAAACATCGCTCTGAATAAACTGCATCGTGTCATAAATCCCCAATCCTGCATAAACAGAACCACCAGGAGAGTTAACATAAATAGAGATATCCTTGCCAGGGTCTGTTGAATCAAGATATAATAGCTGTGCTTGCAATGTATTAGCTGTATAATCGTCAATTTGTGTACCTAAAAAGATGATTCTGTCCATCATTAATCTTGAGAACACATCCATTTGTGTTACATTCAACTGACGCTCTTCTAATATATAGGGGTTAAGATATTGGTTCTGGCACTTGATAACATCGTCAAGAACCATAGAACTTATGCCGGCATTTGATGTGGCAAACTTTTTAAAGTCAGATGTTACATTCATAACTTATAATATTTTTTAATAGCCACTTTTGTTATAGTAGCCTAAGAGTAATAAAAAGTGCAAACACACAAATTCTTGAAAGCAATTCTATAGGACTGATAATCAATGCCTCTGAAAATTGATTTTATAATTTGTATGTTTGCACACTTATTAATAATGTTTGTGCATTCTTTAATGCAAGCAGAGATTACTTGTTCTCTTCAAACATTTTTGCAAAGTCTTCACTTGAGATGCTCTTGTGGTTGAGCTTTACAACCTGTTTAAGGGATTCGCCCAACTTTTGATCAACACAACGATCAACGAGTTGGTTAACTTGCTCTTGGTGCTTCAACATCTCCTGAGCGTAGTTTTCAAGGTATTCGTCAGGAATGTTGTTCATGCCATATTGTGCAAATTGGAAGCGAGCGGCTTGTACAGCTGCAGCCTTAATGTCCTTGTCGTTTACCTTAATTTTGTTAGCCTTAACCAACTGTTCCTTGATGAGCTGCCACTTGAGTTCTTCAATGCTCTTAGCATAGTTATCCTCAATGAACTTATCATCCTTGTCCTTATTGTTGGCTTTCATTATTTTCTTCAACAAGTCGTCAGCAAATTCAAGCTCGCCAACCTTTTGTTCCATGTAGGCGCGTACATCGAGCAAGAATTTGTAGTCGCTATCATTTTGTTGAAGTTCGTTGATGCTTTCTTTGATTTTGTTGCGAGCCTCCTCTTCACTATGAACCTCATCCTTACCAAATACTTTGTCAAAGAACTCTTGATCAAGTGTAGCAGGTACAAAACGACTAATTTCGTTTACTTGGTAGCTAAAGTCGCCTGTATGGTTAGCAACGTCTTCTTTTTCCACCTTCAATAGTGACATTAACTCAGCCTCGTTAGCCTCGTACGCTGTAGTGGGGTTGAAAGTGATTACATCGTTCTTCTTAGCAGCTTCGAAGATCTTCTTTTGATCGTCGTTTTTGAAGTAAGCGGGCATTAAAGATGCTGTTTCAATTACGATGCCATCTTCTTTGGGTTGACCATTTTCGTCAAGTTCAGCCAAAGTACCACGGAGAATGTCGCGTTCTTCGTATGAGTCAACACTCTCAGGGTGACCAGCTTGCTGTTGGAGTGCACCGAGTTGCTTTGTGATTAAGTCCTCACTTACTTCGATATCGTAGTAATCGATCGTATCTTCTTCGCTGAGTTCAGCCTTAAACTTAGGAGCAATAGCAATGTCAAAGATAAAAGTGAAGTCATCTTGCTTCTCTATATCTTGAGGCTCTTGCTTATCACTGCCAAGAGGCTCACCCAACATGTTGATCTTCTTCGTCTTGATATAGTCGAAAAGGCTATCCTGAAGTAACTTGTTTACTTCTTCGGCTTTAGCCTGAACGCCGTACATTTTCTTAACAAGTCCAGCAGGAACATGGCCAGGTCGGAAGCCAGGCATCTGTACTTTCTTACCTAAGTCCTTCAATGCTTTGTTAACATTAGCTTCATAGTCAGCCTTTACCATGTTGATTGTAAGCACACCGCTTACTTTGCCAACTTTTTCAAATTGAATATCCATTTTGTTGTTTTCGGTTTTTTTGAAATTCCTTTTTTAGCCCTTTTTATTCGAAATCTGAAACACTTAGGGCATAAGCGGTGGCAAAATTAATATTTTTCTCTGAGAAACAATAAAATTGTAGTCATATTTTTACTTGATAGTTGAAAAACCTCTCTAATCAATACTTCGTTAAATTTTATGCTGCATCAGCAGATAATCCAAATATTTCATTCACCATCTCGTTATTTAATTGCGTGTTTGGGATTAACCCAGACCCACAAGTTATTGAAAAACTTTTCAAAGAACTCATTTTATTTACCGCTAAAACTGCTTAGGCTTGGCTAATTTTTAACGAACTATTAGACAGTGGAGACATTTTCGGACTGTTCGGGGAAAAGGTAAAGGATGAGCCGACAAGGTATCGTGAGTATAAGGATCTGAATGATTTGCTGCGAGGGAAAAAGCGGTAAGAACATTTGGTGGTTGTTCAATGAAGGGCCTTTGTTCAATAGAATTGAACATTGAGCCTCATTGAACATTAATTTCCAATCTCGAAACCATAACGAATTAAGTTATTGACCAATGATTTCCATGCCCAAAAGACATAGCCAGATTAGGTGTGTTAATCATGCGAAATCAAGGAAATATGTTTGATTCTTACAAATCAACGTTTTTCCTTTGACTGGCATAATTAAAGCTTCTTCTAAGAAGGTATGCTCTTTTTTTAACTGTTTAATCAAATGAATAACCTTGATTTCAAAAAATCAAGGTATAATCTTTGATTTGATAAAGGAAAAGTATTATCTTTGCATCAGTAACCATCAAATTTAAAGTCTATGATAAAAGGTGTTATCACGGGAGATTTGGTAAACTCCACCAATATAGCTGCCAAATGGAGGCAAACAGTAGTAGATGCGTTGCATGTATGCGTTGAAGAATCCATTCCACTAACTCCAGTAAAGTTAGAGATGTATCGGGGAGACAGTTTCCAAGTTGTTGTTGACAAACCAGAATATGCATTAGCCATAGCCATTGCACTTAGGGCAAAACTAAAAGCCGAAACCCCAGATGGACAAAAGCTGTGGGATGCAAGATTGGCCGTTGGTGTAGGTGAGATCTCTTTTGAAAGCGACAATATAGTAACCAGTGATGGAGAAGCGTTCAGACTATCAGGTCATTCTTTTGACCATATAGGGAAAAAGAGGCTGAGCATATCAACTCCATGGTCCGATTTTAATACCAACATAGAACTTGTCACTCGTTTTGCAGATGACTTAATTACATCATGGACAGCAAAACAGGCAAGGGTTGTTTATCAATCAATGCTTTTCCCAAAACTTCAAAAAGATTTGGCTGAAGAATTAGATATGACAAGGCAAAACTTTAATTACCACTGGAGTTCTGCAAGAGGACAGCTTATCTTGGACTACGTTGAATATTTTAAATCGTTAATCTCAAAATACGTAAGACAGTAATATGGAAGCACTCATTATACTTGTAAAGTTACTCTGTGCTCATTTGTTTTCAGATTTCATACTGCAGACCGATAGAATCAATAGCGGAAAGCGCAAACCTGGCATAAAAGGCACGGGTTGTTTGATCCTTCACAGTTTTACACATGTATGTATAGCATATTTATTGGTGGCAGATTGGTCATGCTGGCTAATTCCTGTCATCATATTCATTAGCCATTTCATAATAGATTGGGTCAAGTGCAAGTGCTGCAAAGAATCACTCTCTACATTTCTTGCAGACCAGTTTTTGCATATCGCAATTATTATAGTATTATGGTTCTCATTGTATAAAGAAGAAATAGATTTTTCATGTCTTAACGCCTTTTGTTCAGCAAAGGTTTGGTTGGCATCTATGGCATACATGTTAATGTTAAAACCTTCGTCAATTCTCTTGGGCTTGTTTCTCAAGCAATGGACACCACCCTCGTCTAACTTACAGAGTCTACCAAAAGCTGGACAATGGATAGGCTATATAGAAAGAATGTTGATTCTTACATTTGTTCTTGTGGGTAGTTTTGAAGGCGTTGGCTTCTTGTTGGCAGCAAAGTCTGTATTCCGTTTTGGTGAGTTGAACAAAGCCAAGGAAATCCAAACAACAGAATATGTCCTAATAGGCACATTTGCAAGTTTCACTATCGCCATCCTTACAGGAATAGCAATAACACACTTATATTTGTGATACCATTAGATAACATTGACTTCAGTAAGAATATTGAGAATTTCTTATGAGAATTTCTTAAATGAATATATGATAAATCCCGACCCAATACTTTGTGGTAGGGCTGCAAAAGTTGGTAAAACTCTCACTAGGTTTTTATCTGCAACCCTAAATAGGCATTGGGGTTACGTATATTTTACCTTTGCATATTTTATGTTTCATGTTTCATTTTTATGTTTCAACTTATTGATTATCAATACTTTTGAAGGATGAAACATACGACTTTTATGTTTCACTTTTAGTTTCAATGTTTCTTAGCAAAAACACTGAGGGGAAAAAACAAAAACACTGTGGGAGCGATTCAAAAACACTGAGGGAGCGCTTTCACGCTCCCTCAGTGTTTTAATATAGTGAAACATGAAACTAAAAATGAAACATATAAGTCGTATGTTTCATTTTTCGAAATGACTGATATTCAATTGCTTTATAACAAAAAATGAAACATGAAAGATAAATCAAAAGTTCTGAAAATGTATGGATTATGTGAGATAAATTGCAGTTTAAAAGTTGCGAATCTCTGACGGAATTTTTGTAATTTTGCTCATGGCTTTGAGTCTTAAGTATTGTTTTTTTGTTACATCTAAGTTGCTCATTTTCTGTGATATACGAAAACACTTGAGTAGTATGAACTATTCCGCGAAGACTTTCATAAGATAGTCAGCGGTTCGGAAAGAAAATGAAAGTTTTTTTACTTTCATTTTGCTTTTCGCTCACCTTGCACTATCTTTGCTATAGCTTAAACACAAAAAGAAGAGTTAAGCCATTTTTACGCAATCAAATAAACAATGTAAAATGAAAGGAATTGTCTTAGCAGGCGGAAGTGGAACGCGCCTATATCCAATAACTAAAGGAATTAGCAAACAACTTATTCCTATATTTGACAAACCGATGGTGTATTACCCCATTTCGGTTTTGATGTTAGCAGGCATTCGTGATATTCTTATTATTTCTACTCCACAAGATATGCCAAGCTTCAAACGATTATTAGGTGATGGTTCTGAATTTGGTGTTCGCTTTGAATATGCCGAACAGCCATCACCCGATGGCTTGGCGCAGGCTTTTATCATTGGCAAGGATTTTATAGGCGATGATAGCGTTTGCTTGGTTTTGGGAGACAACATTTTCCATGGTAGCAACTTTGCCACTATGTTACGCACTGCAGTTGCTGTGGCTGATCAAGGACAAGCCACAGTCTTTGGTTACCGTGTTAACGATCCAGAACGTTATGGTGTTGTTGAATTTAACGAACAAGGACAAGCTGTTAGCATTGAGGAAAAACCTGTACATCCCAAATCAAGCTATGCAGTAGTAGGACTTTACTTCTACCCCAATAAGGTAGTGAAAGTGGCACAAGAAATTAAGCCCTCAGCGCGTGGTGAACTAGAAATCACTACAGTTAACCAGCGCTTCTTAGATGATAAGGAATTAATGGTACAAACTTTGGGCATTGGTTTTGCTTGGCTTGACACAGGTACACACGATAGCTTGAGCGAAGCTTCTACCTTTATTGAAGTATTTGAAAAGAGGACAGGTTTAAAAATCGCATGTCTTGAGGGCATCGGTCTAAAAAATGGTTGGGTTAGCCCCGAACAGATACGTCAACAAGCGCGCCCCATGAGCAAGAACCAATATGGGCAATACTTGCTCAAGTTGGCCGACGAATATGAGAAAAAATAATTAGTCTTTTTTACTATTACTACGTAAAGATTTAAATATGGTTATTGCTGTAGACTTTGACGGAACTATCGTTGAACATAAATATCCCGCTATTGGCAAAGAAATTCCCTTTGCAACAGCAAGTTTGCGACAACTTATACAAGATGGTCACAAACTCATTTTATGGAGCGTACGCGAAGGAGATTTACTAAACGATGCTATAAAATGGTGCGAAGAACGCGGTGTGCGCTTTTATGCCGTTAATGCTGACCTTGATGAAGACTGTGACGACCATCAAGGCATAGCACATTTTAGTCGAAAGATTAAGGCGGACATGTTTATTGATGACCGAAATTGGGGCGGGCTACCTGATTGGGGAACAATCTATTCTGTCATTTCTAAACATACCACCTATCAGCAGCATATGCTGCAAAAGCAAATGGACTACAACGATTCAAATGAGCCAAAGAAAAGGCCTTGGTGGAAATTTTAGTCATAGCTATGCTGACTAAGAACCTTGAGCTTATTCACGACTAACACTTTACTCCGATACACCTTTTTATTTTATATCTACAAGCATGAAATTGCCAAACGCTTATCAAATGAAAGAGTTGGAGGCTTATACCATTCAACATGACGACATAAAGTCAATTGACTTAATGGAAACTGCTGCCATGAAGGTGGCAGAATTCATCTTTTACAATTATACCAATCACGACACGCCTATAATTATCTATTCAGGTCCTGGTAATAATGGTGGCGACGGGTTAGCTTTGGCACGCTTGTTGAGCAAAAGCAATTATACCAACATCAAAGCCTACCTCTTCAATACGAACAACTCACTAAGTGAAGATTGCAAGCAAAACGCTGAGAGGCTTAAAGTTGAGTGTCCAAAGGTAAGTTTCACTGAAATTCAGCAGCAATTTGAAGCGCCTGAAATGAGCAATGAGACCCTCATCATCGATGCGCTCTTTGGTACAGGACTAAACAAACCACTCGGTGGGGGCTACGCAGCATTAGTAAAATTTATTAATGCATCACCTGCTCAGGTCGTTAGTATTGATATGCCGTCAGGACTAATGTGTGAAGACAACACGTACAATTCACCATCCGCTATCGTTCGAGCTACGTACACCCTCACTTTGGGTTTGCCCAAATTAGCACTTATCCTCCCTGACAACCAACAATACGTAGGCGAAGCCTTTGTCTTAGACATCGGTCTATGCAGCGAGAAGTTGGATGACATGACTATCCCCTATCAGATTACAAGCAAGCGACATGTGGCCCAACTATTAAGGGAAAGGCCTGCCTATGGTCATAAAGGCACATTTGGCAATGCATTACTCATTGCAGGTAAATATGGTATGGCTGGTGCTGCCCTATTAGCCGCCAAGGCTTGTCTGAGAACTGGAGTGGGAAAAGTTACGGTTCACTCACCTATAAAGAATAATGACATATTACAAATCGGAGTGCCTGAAGCAGTTCTACATCACGACGAGAATGAAACCATTTTTACTACTCCCGAACGTACAGATGACTATCAAGCCATTGCTATTGGGCCTGGTATAGGCACTGATAAACGCACGGCTTTGGCCTTTATAGAACAAGCTAGTCACGCTGACATTCCCATGCTCATAGACGCTGACGGCATAAACATCTTAGGAGGGCATAAAGGTTGGATATCGCAAATTCCAGCCAACACTATCTTTACTCCACACGCTAAGGAGATGCAGCGATTGGGCATCTGCAACACCGACTCGTATAGTACCCTTCTCGAAGCTATCAACATGGCTAAGCAGCACAAGTTCTATATCTGTCTAAAAGGCCATTACACAGCTATCTGCACCCCCAACGGAGAGGTTTACTTCAACCCTTCAGGCAATTCTGGTATAGCAACAGCAGGAAGTGGGGATGTGCTAACAGGTATAATTTTAGCCTTATTGGCTCAGCAATATAAAGAGTTCGATGCTTGCCTCTTAGGCACCTACCTTCATGGATTAGCAGGTGACATCGCGGCTAAAGATTTGGGTGAACACGCTGTTACGGCAACAGACATTATTCAATACTTGCCACAAGCCTTTAAGCAAATTCTCGAAGAAAAGGCTGCCTTAAAATCCGAAGAAGCTTACCATACATCAAATGATATATTCTCCTTGTAATCCAATTTTCAAATAAGGTATATACTACTCTTAGATATGAAACGATTATTCCTTTTAACAGTTTGTTCACTTTTAGGACTTCATACAACCTTTGCACAAACAGAGGTAACTAACTATCAGCCTGGTGTCACTAATGATGGTATCACATACTTCCTTCCGACAACAGGCATACGCGTAGTAGTAACTGCAATAAAAACGCATTACATTCCTGGCGAATTTAGTGAATATGCAGAGCGATACCTTAGACTAAAGGACGTTCCTCTCACGGCTTACGACGAATGGAGCATTACCGATGTAAAACTTTGCCCATTTGGCCTCGCTGATAAAAGCAAAGCATATAGCATTAAGTTTAAGCAAAAGACATCAGCCCCTTTAGTCACGCTCTGCACTGACGGAAGGCTACTAGCCATTAACGCTAAAGTGAACAATAATGCGGAAACGCTACCAACAGCATCAGTTATCCCTAGTAACGAGAAAGTCATTAATGGCGCTGACTTCAAGACCGAAGAAATCCTTTCAGCGGGAAGCACAGCCAAAATGGCTGAACTAACAGCCAACGAAATCTACGATATTCGCGAAAATCGTGGATTACTGACCAAGGGGCAGGCTGACTTCATGCCTAAAGACGGAGAGCAACTTAAACTTATGCTCTCTAATCTTGATACACAGGAGGAAGGACTTCTGCAATTATTTCGTGGAACGAAAGCGATCGAGACATACGTCTTTACATTTGATATTATGCCAAATTCTGAGCTTAACAAACAATTGGTTTTCAACTTCTCGCGCTATCTCGGTATGGTTGATGCCGATGATCCTGCAGGCACAGCTTACTATATAAGCGTAAACGACTTGAAGACGCTCCCCGAACTAACCAATCAAGAGCAATCATCAAAATCTAAGAAGGAAGTTGACGACCTACGTTATATTGTTCCAGGACGCGCCAAAGTAACCATTACTACCGAAGATGGAAAAGAATGCGTTTCACAGTCTATCCCCATGGCGCAATTTGGGCGTGTTGAACACTTAGGAGGCGAACTTTTCAATAAGAAGAACACAACACATGTACTTTTATCGCCTTTAACTGGCGGCATCAACAAGATAGAAGCTGAAAAGCCCGAATAATTTATTGGAGCAAAAGTTAGAGGAGATAAGTAACGTTTACTTACTTATCTCCTCCTTTTTATAAAAAATCATTATGGAAAGAAGAAAAGAAGAAGCTATTGGTGATGTACTACTTCGCTATCTGCGTCAATCTTTACTTGAAACACCACTTAACGAACACCGCATCATACAGTCATGGAACGAAGTTGCAGGAAGAGCCGCAGCGCAGCTCACCACCGACGTAAGCATTCATAACCAAAAGCTATACGTTAGAGTTCGCTCTTCCGCCCTACGCACAGAACTAATGATGAAGCGTTCCGAACTTGTAAGGCAACTTAATGCAAAGGTGGGAACAGATCTCATAACAGACATTATTTTTTCATAGACAATATGGCTCTACCGATATTGTCCGTGGATGGAGATGCTAATCGAAAATCCTAGTATATAAAAAATATCGCTCAAGTTTTACAATATCCAATATACACGCGATGAAAACGATGCAACAAAGATGAAAAGTATAGAATAGGAATTGAAAGCCCCTTCATCACTTGAAAAGTCCTTAGGCATATACTTTCTCCACACCAATGTCCGTACCTTTGATGAAAAGACGACATGGGCCTACTATAACCTTATTAGGGAAATAGAATGTACCAATCATCAATTAAAGAATGATCTCAATCTGCGTACCATATACCATCAGAAAGATGAAAGTAGTGATGCACATCTATTCTTTGGCTTATTAGCCTATCGGGTATATTCAAAAATAGTTAGAAAACAAGAATATGAGGCTAAAACACTATTACCTTTCAACTACATAAAGAAATAAAAATGAGGAAAAGCTCTATTTTAGAGTTTTCTTTCATTTTTTTTGTTTTTCAATACGGCTTGGCTGGAATGATTACGATAGTGCAAGATAATCGAAAAATAAGATGAAAGTCTAAAAAAGCGCGCTTTGCTATGTGAGCAAAACGCGCGTGTGTTATAATTGGAAATAATAGTTTTTTTTATCTAAAAATCAAGATAGCAATGCTAGTAAGCACAGAAGTGACAGAGAGCCATGTTGAGATGTTGCGAACAGAGTTGTCATTGTTTGTAGATTGTCCCATCTTAACTTTGTTGGGTTCTACATAGATAACGTCATTCTGTTGTAAATTGTATACTGGCGAATTAAATAAGTCCTTTGAACGGAGGTCTACATAATAAGTTTTACTTTCGTTGCCTTCTTGACGAATGACCTTAATGCAATCACGACGTCCTGTAATAGTAAGGTCGCCAGCTTGACCAATAGCTTCAAGTAAGGTAAGATTGTCACGAACTATTTCCTGTCGTCCAGGTCGGGCAACCTCGCCTAATATAGTGATATAACGATTATAGGCAGCAACAGTTACAACAGCATCGTTAAGAATGCCGTCACGAAATTTTGCTTGAATGCGTGCTGCTGCTTCCGCTCGCGTCAAGCCGCTAATCTGTGTACGTCCAATGCCCGGAAGATCGATATTACCATTCTCGTCGATGGTGTAACGCAGGTTGTCAGCATTGCTTGTGCTACTTGTGCTATTATTGCCTGTAGTAAGATTATAGCGTGCCGCTAATTCGGGAGTTGCAGCACTTGTAACAATAACGCCTACTTTATCGCCAGGAACTAATTTTAGAGCGGTAGTGCATTGTGTGGCAATATTCTCATTGGGAACAATGTCTTGAAAGTATACGATACGTTCCCTTGTTTTACATGAAGCAATGGTAAGCATTGCAATCAAAAAAAGAATAAGGTTCTTCTTCATTTTGAGGGTTAAATTGTATTAGTGCACAGTTGATGTAAACCCAAAATAGCACTTCATGTTTGTTTTAATGTCTTATTATTTTTTTTGCAAAGATAGTGCAAGGTGAGCGAAAAGCAAAGTTAAAGTAAAAAAACTTTTAATTACTTTTTATGAATGTAACCCTTTGCTTTCAGATTCCATCTATATATATAATTATTGGAAGTACTCTGCGTGGCTATGGTGTATTCTATTTTTTGTAAGTATAAAACAAAGAGGCGCTTCTAGTCAAAACTAAAAACGCCTCTTGTAATTGCCTATGGCGGAAAGAGAGGGATTCGAACCCCCGGAACAGTTACCCGTTCACCGCATTTCGAGTGCGGCCCATTCGACCACTCTGGCATCTTTCCTTGTGCATTGTGTGAAGTTTCTTGCTTAACGCAATGCAAAATTATAGATTATTGTTGGTCTAGCCAAGTGTATGGCTATTTTTTTGCTGTGTTACTTCTTGTAACTTTTGTTTAAGCCTTCGATAACATCGTTAGTGATGTCGACAGACGGATCGGTATAGAGAACGTTGTCGCCGCTCTTGCTGATAATAACTTTAAAGCGACCGTCCTTATTGTATTCTTTAAGGAAAGTGTTGAGGTCTTTGCGCAACTTGTCTTGGTATTCTTGCTGTGCCTTTGCTAAGTCGCGTTCGATGCGTTCTTGAAATACTTGAAGGTCTTGCTGCTGCTTTTGTAAAGCGGCTTGCTGCTTTTGTGCCTCTTGTTGTGAAGTGAATTGTCCAGCTTGTGCTTTCTTTTGGAAATTGATGACTGCGTTTTGCAAGGACTGAGTTTTGGCGTTAAACTGCTTTGTCAAAGCGTTCTTTTTTGCTTCGAGTGCCTTTTGGCCGTCTTTGCAATAGTTGCATTTGTCGGCCAAGGTGTCAATATCAACTACGGCAACGCTTGAGGTGGTAGCATTGGTTGTCGTTTCAGACTTAGGAAGTCCGTTTTGCTTAACTTGTTGGGTGGGCGACTTTTGGTTGCAACTTACGGTGGCTAACGCAATCAGTGCCAAGATGATTGTATTTCTTGCAGCTTGTTTCATATTATATATAATGTATTACTTGCGTGGAGGTTTGATGTGTATTTATCGTTCGTTTACTCTTTTGGGATTGTCCATTCTCGCGATAGCGTCTTGTGACTCAACGCAGCCTATGCCACGCTGGCGCATGGCCTTACTTTGGCTTACGTGCGTTTTGACAAAAGTTTTGCCAAAGAAGATTCTTACAGATAATAATATAAGCGAGATAGCAACAATTAATAGAACAGCGATGAAAAGTTTCATTTCTTTTTCTTACTTTTGCTTGTTGAAAAGGTGATGCATATACCTTTAATTACGAAGCAAAGTTACACAATATTATATTTATAGCAATGAGTAACACAAATCTTTTACAGCCAAGCATCGTTTTTGATTGCTTTGCTGAAGTAAACAATGTTCCCCGCCCTTCAAAGCGTGAGGAACAAATGATCGCATTCTTAAAGCAATTTGGCGAAAGCCTTGGTTTGCCTACAAAGGTGGACGAAACGGGTAATGTATGTATTAGCAAACCTGCCACAAAGGGGCATGAAGGCCGTAAAACAGTGATTCTTCAGAGTCACATGGACATGGTTTGCGAAAAGAATAAAGACGTAGACTTCGACTTTGACCACGATGCCATCCAAACCTATATAGACGGAGAGTGGATGCGTGCGAAGGGTACAACGTTGGGCGCTGACGACGGTATTGGTGTAGCTATGGAAATGGCTATACTGAAGTCGAATGATATAGAGCATGGTCCGATAGAGTGTGTATTTACGCGCGATGAGGAGACAGGCTTAACGGGCGCAGTGGGTATGAAGTCAGACTTTATGTCGGGCGACTACCTGATTAATCTTGACTCTGAGGACGAGGGGCAGATATTTGTTAGTTGTGCAGGTGGCGTGCGTACAACGGCTACTTATCCATTTCCTACATCAGACGTGCCTACTGGCTATCAAACGGTTCGCGTAGACGTAAAAGGCTTGAATGGTGGGCACTCTGGCGACGACATTAATAAGAAGCGTGCGAATGCTAACAAATTGTTGGTTCGCTTCTTGGTAAATGAATTGAATAAGTTCGACCTACGCTTGATAGATATTCAGAGCGGTGGACTTCATAACGCTATACCTCGTGAGGGACACGTGGTATGTGCCGTTGCTGTTGATAATGTTGCAACTCTAAAGGCCGATATGCAGCAGTATGCGTTGGCAGTAGGTGAGGAATTTGCTGAAACGGAAAAGAATATTCAACTCTGTGTTGAAGACTGCGAGACTGAAGCAAGCGTAGCCATGGAACCCAACGCTATGCGTCGTATGTTGCTTTCTTTGTATGCCGTTCACAATGGCGTTTATGCTATGAGCCAAGACATTGACTGGTTGGTTGAAACGTCATCAAACTTAGCAAGCATTCGCCTTGAGGGTGACCACGTAACAGTAACAACGAGCCAGCGTAGCAGTGTAGCAAGCAATTGCGAAAATATGGCTGCTATCGTTCGAGCTGCATTTGAATTGGGCGGTGCTCAAGTTGTAACGAATGAGGGCTACCCTGGTTGGAAGTATAATCCGAATAGCGAAATCTTAAAGATTGCTACTGAAAGCTATAAACACTTGTTTGGGAAAGAGCCTAAGGTCTTAGCTATTCATGCTGGATTGGAGTGTGGACTTTTCTCAGAGAAGTATCCCAACCTTGACATGGTAAGCTTTGGTCCTACATTGCGTGGCGTGCATTCGCCTGATGAGCGCTTGTTAGTGTCTACAGTTGAAATGGTGTGGGACCACCTGCTTGATATACTTAAACGAGTATAAGTGGAAGTTTAATCTTATTTTTTAAATATGCTGAGCACGTTGGCAGAACTTATTTACCTAAGTTAGGTTCTGCTAACGTGTTTTACGCTAAATCACGTATAATATATGCGTTTATTGACCTTTTTATTAATGTTCTTATTGTTGGGCATTGTTGGTTGTATGAAGGACGAAGACTATACAACCTCCGTTACTGATACGCTCAGCTTTAGCAAAGATACGGTGCGGTTTGATACGATTATAAGTGGAGAACCGACTCGAACGTATAACTTTACGGTATATAATAAGGCCAATAAAGCATTACGTATAAGTCAAGTGGCTTTGGCAAAGGGAGGCAATTCTCCATTTAAAGTAAACGTAGACGGAATTCCACTTGAGGGTGGGAGCGCTTCTGACTTTGAAATCGCAAAGAAAGATAGTATGATCGTTTACTTAATGGCGAACGTGCCTGCGACGGATAGCGATCAACTTGCTTATTATGAAGATGAGCTATGCTTTACAACAGAGGCAGGTGTACAACAAAAAGTTGTATTAAATGCTTCAGGACAAAATGTGGTTACTTTGCAGGGACAGCGAATTACAACAGATGTCACCCTTACGGCTAATCGCCCTTATCGAGTAATGGATAGTCTTGTGGTAGGACAGGGAGCAACTTTAACGTTAGAGGCTGGTGCAACCCTGTTATTCCACCAAAATGCGTCATTAATCGTATATGGACGGTTGAAGATAGAGGGATCCACTGACCAACCTGTGACCTTGCGAGGCGATAGGATGGACAACATGTTTGAACACCAACCTTACAACCGTACTCCTGGACTATGGGGTGGGGTAGTGATTAAATCAGATTCTTACGATAACTATATTGATAAAGCTGACATTCATAGTGGAAAGTTTGGTATACGTGTCGACTCTTCAGATGTTAGTAAACGAAAGCTTACGATAGAAAATAGTGCGATTCACACGGTTACGGGGCACGCATTAGATGTAAGGATGTCGCAAGTAAAGGTAGGTAATAGCCAACTGACGAATGCAGGTGGTGACTGTATACACTTGCGTGGTGGAGATGCCACATTTATTCACTGTACGATAGGGCGCTTCTACGTGTTTAGTGGCGGAAGTGGACACGCGCTTAATTTTGCAAATGTTGATGGCGACGTGCGTTTGCCTATCTCGCGTTTGTACTTTGCCAATAGTATTATTACGGGCTATCAAGACGATGAGATAATGGGTAGTGAAGGTGAAGAAGGTGATGAGTTTAATTACCTCTTTACGCATTGTTTGCTCAATACACCAGTACCGAAGTCAGACGATATTGATGCCCATTTCATAAGTTGCTTATGGGACCAAAAGTCTACTACAACGAACATTAATCCTGAAGCAAAACTAAGAGATAAGAACTTTGTGCCAGATTTCAATTTAGATTATTTGCTCTTTTCTTTTGGACTTAACAAGCAATCACAAGCTGTGGGTACGGCTGATGCCGTAATTACTCAAGCGAACTATCCAAAAGATAAGGCGGGCAACTCGCGCAGCTCGCAGCCTGATATGGGGTGCTTCCAGCATCAAGAGTCTGCTGATAATGATAACGAATAAAAAGACTACTTTATAATATTATGCCTGCAAATGATACGAGTGCTTCGAATGGGAAGAAGCCAAGTTATAAGAGTCGTAAGAAAAATGACTCGCTTGAGAATTTTGGTCACTTGCAACCACAAGCCGTAGAACTTGAACAGGCAGTTCTGGGTGCTTTGATGATTGAACGCGACGCTTATTACCAAGTGAGTGAAATATTGCGTCCCGAAAGTTTTTATGATAATCGACATCAGATAATCTACGAAGCGATACGTCGACTCAATCTGGAAGAAAAGCCTGTTGATATTCTGACTGTTACAGAGGCGCTGCGTAACACGAACCAATTGGAGGAAGCTGGCGGTCCATTTTATATCACGCAATTGAGTGGTATGGTGGCTTCGTCGGCTCACATAGAATATCATGCTCGCATCATAGCTCAAAAGGCTACGGCGCGCGCTTTGATTTCATATACGAGCGGTATTCAGACGAAGGCTTTTGACGCTACGACCGATATTGATGTATTGATGCAAGAGGCTGAGGGAAAATTGTTCGAACTCTCTCAGACCAACATGAAGAAGGACTATACGCAGATTGACCCCGTAATAAAGGAAGCGTATGAGATGTTGCAAAAAGCGGCTGCTCGTACAGATGGTATGAGCGGTATTCCTTCAGGCTTTCATGCTTTGGACAAGATGACCTCAGGTTGGCAAAATTCCGACCTAGTTATTTTAGCCGCACGTCCTGCAATGGGTAAGACTGCGTTTGCATTAAGTATGGCAAAAAATATAGCTGTTGATCAAAAAATCCCTGTCGCAGTATTCTCATTGGAAATGGCAAATGTTCAGTTGGTTAATCGTCTGATTGTGAACGTTTGTGAGATTAAAGGTGAAACGCTAAAAAGCGGTCAGTTAAAGCCCTATGAATGGAATCAGCTTGACTACAGAATAAAACAACTTACAGGTGCTCCGCTCTATTTGGATGATACGCCGTCGTTATCAGTATTCGAATTACGTACGAAGGCACGACGCTTAGTGCGAGAACATGGAGTCCGGGTCATCATGATAGACTACCTTCAGTTGATGAATGCCTCTGGTATGGGCTTCGGTAGCCGTCAAGAAGAAGTGTCAACGATATCACGTTCTTTGAAAGGTCTTGCAAAGGAGTTGAATATTCCTATCTTGGCCCTTTCGCAGTTGAATCGTGGTGTAGAAAATCGTGAGGGGGGCGATAAACGCCCGCAGTTGTCAGACCTTCGTGAATCTGGAGCCATTGAGCAAGATGCCGATATGGTGCTCTTTATTCACCGTCCGGAGTATTATAAGATATATCAAGATTCTGAAACGGGACGTGACCTACGCGGAAAGGCTGAGATCATTGTAGCGAAGCATCGTAATGGCGCGGTAGGAAATGTATTGTTGAGCTTTAGAGGAGAATATGCTCGCTTCCAAAATCCTGAAGAAGATGACATTTCGACCATGTCGTCGCAACAAGGGGAGAATGGTAACAATGGCGGAGGAGTTGAGCCATCATCATTTGTTACAAACGATGCCTCACTGCCGCCTGATAATTCAGACTTTCCTCCACTGCCTGATCCCTTCCAACCTGCACCAGCTGTACCCGATTTTTAGGGAATAGAGGTTTTAATTTGGGTGTAAGCATTTCCATCCAAGCCATATTGTTAGAGTTTCAGAAAGGTAAGAACTTTGCCGCAAAAAATTGAAAAATGTTCAACCTAAACGAAACGTAAGCATCCGGTGCAGGCCGTATTGTATAAAACAAATAAGCCAAAGTCTTGATTGATTGACTTTGGCTTATTTGTTTTCTTCGTAATGGTAAGGTAATAATGTTTCTGGATTGTAATTATTTTGCCTGGCGATTTTGGAAAACGTCTTGGATAACTAATCTTTGGAATTTATTCCTAACAGTTCACAGGTTTGGATAAGTGTTGATATTACAGCCAATTTACCAGAGTACGTGATTTGTTCGTAAAGACATAGACTTCTTGATTGGTAGGACTATACTGATATGTACGAATAATGCAAAAATAGGCTTACTTCCTTTTCTTTCGCTGTCTAAAAAGTTTTAATACGCTGCTAAAGCGTTGTCCCAACTTATACATCATCATAAAGCCATCGTATACGGCAACAGCTCTTTCAGCTTGGTTAACCCAATGTTGCACCTTTGTATCAGCCTTAGGCGGTGTAAACAAACATTCCCATTTATAAGCTATAGTCTGTCGGCTTTTGTTCATCTCTTTGCGAAGAACTTCTTGCCTCTTTTCTAATTGTTCTAAGGTCGAACTATTCTGTTTCATACGAAAATTAAATGTGCCGTTTTGTAATCTTACGGCATAAGTTTTATACAGTTATTTGTTTGTTTTGAGATTAAGACACTAAGAGAGAGATATCCACTCACTATCATTCTTGTCTGTTTTGTGCCTTGGAACATTCTTTATGTGACGAGCATTAACAATCCAAATGTGTGGTATAAAGTCTTCAAACACATTGTATATCGGTTTCTAATATACGCCTGTGCTTTCCATGGCCACGTGAGTGATACCCAATGATACCAACTAATCTCTCAATTGTGTCAAAGAACTCGTGAAAGTGTTATAGCTACGAGACTCCTTAGGGAACCCCTTGCCTTGTACAGTCGCAACCACCACTTTCTTGTGGATATTCATGCTGCAGCCTCGCGAGAGAACTTGAGTGTACTGAACTACTGACATAACTGCATAAATTAGAAGATAAACTATTCTTCTGCAAATATACAGAGATGGTAGTCCCCTTTTCATTAACTTTGGCGACTTTATTAAATTGTCATGAGGGTTTCATAAAGTCAAGCGTCAATGATTAGTTTTTAATGTTAGCGTCGTCTACCGAACTATCTGTATCGTTTAAGAATAAGTCAGTCAGAAAACCCGCAATAGGTGCTTCTATCCACTTCTTGCGATTGCAAAGGATGACAATACCTATTATAATGTATACTACTACGATAATAGCATAAGCAGTAGCCATACCACCTACAATAGGAGCAAGTGCGGCAGCCGCCGTCATCGACATAAACATAACAGCCAACGCTGAAAGCATAAACAGTACTACAAACAATATAATAGCTGTAAACAGTCGCGACATTTTGCTTACAATGTCGATTTGTAAACATTCCGCCCGCAGTTCAACATAGCGCTTAATCTCAACAATCAGTTGACTAATCGTTTCAATATTCCTATCTGATGAAAACACGTCAATAAAATATTATGTTAGCAATGTAACAATAAAGTCAAGGGACAAAGGCTTATACATACACTTACGTAGCATGCGTTACATTTTGTTCCTTGACTTTAGGTTAAAAGTTAAATCGCCAACTGATTAGTCGTTGGCTGATTGGAGTTCGTCAGCAATGTCGTCAACGAGATTTTCCATCTCCTTGCGATTAAGTTTAATGCCACGTTTGCGAATAGCTTCAGCTATCTTTTCACGTGTATCAGTACCCTTTTCAGGTGCAAAAAGAATACCACATGCTGCACCAACGGCTGCTCCGCCGAGGAATGCTGCTAAAATGCTAAGACCTTTCATGATAAATATTTTATTAAAGTGAGTAATTCTGAGTCCAAATATACGCATTTACTTTTTAATTTCCACGAAAAAGAACATTTTTTTTAATCCAACACGCAGAAAGTGCCTTTTTTAATCTTGTTTAATACTTAAAGCATTGATTATCCCAAACGCTTTTGTAATTTTGTGGCGAAGTTTGCTTGATTGCGTTTTTATCGATTATTGTAAAGCGCATAACAAACCGCTCATTGGTCTTTTAGAAACAACAAAACATCATCATTCATGAAGAAGAATTTAGTACTTGCACTCGGACTTTGCACCGTAGCACTTTTTACAAGCTGTAAATCACGCGAGAGCGCTTACCGTCAGGCTTGGGAACAAGCTATGGCTCAAGATAAGACACAACAAAATGAACAACAGGTAACCACCGATAATAATGAAGAGAAGGAAACGGTTGAAACTCCTGTAACTACTACCACCACGACAACAACCATAACACCTGATCATAGCGATGTTCGCGAGATTAATGGTAACATGTCAGTAGTAAGTGGCAATCCCCTCAAGCTTTACAGTGTAGTAGTGGGTAGCTTCGTAACGCAAGCTAACGCCGAAGGGCTCAAGACACGCTTACAACAAGAGGGTTACGACTCACGTGTCATCAAGACAGACGAAACTATTAAGGGCGTAACAGGTTGGTATCGCGTAATCGCATCTTCATACGATGATAAGGCCTCTGCTGTACAGTCACGTCGTTCGTTGAGCCAGAAGTATGCTGGTGCATGGTTGCTCTATCGTAAGTAATCATAACTTATTAAATAATGCAGGCGAGTTGTTGAATAAAGGGTTGACAAAATCCTTTATTCAACATTTCGTCTTTTTTCGTAATTATACTAACGACTATCTTGGATCAACTCAAACCACTACTCGGCCTTACACCCGACGAATTGAAAGCCATAGCCATTGAAATGGGGTTAAAGCCTTTCGTAGCTAAGCAAATGGCCGATTGGATATATAAAAAACACGTGACAGACATCGACGCTATGATGAATCTGTCAAAGGACGCGCGTACACGATTAAAAGAGAAATATACCATTGGCTGTACCGCCCCCATTGACGAACAGCGTTCGGTCGATGGTACGGTAAAGTATCTTTATGCCACTCGTAAGGGCGACTTTATCGAGACTGTCTACATTCCCAGCGGTGATCGAGCAACCCTATGCGTTAGTTCACAAGTAGGTTGCAAAATGGGTTGTGCCTTCTGTATGACAGGCCGTCAAGGCTATGCTGCCTCGCTTACGACAACCGACATTCTCAACCAAATCTACTCTCTCCCTGAGCGTGACACACTCACCAACATCGTATTCATGGGACAGGGTGAGCCTTTTGACAATCTTGACAACGTATTGCGTACAACGCAAATCCTCACAGCAGAGTGGGGGTGGGCATGGAGTCCGAAGCGCATCACTGTTTCGAGTGTTGGTTTAGCCAAGGGACTGACACGTTTTTTACAAGAGAGCGCTTGTCACCTTGCCATTAGCTTGCATAACCCCATACCCAGTGAACGTGCCGAAATCATGCCTGCTGAACGTGCTTTCAGTATCGTGGACGTTGTAAACGTTCTTAAACAATACGACTGCTTTCGCAAACCTTCAGTCACAAGCAATAGCAATCTTTCACATCAGCGACGCCTCTCGTTCGAATACATCGTATTTGGCGGCATAAATGACTCAAAGCGTCATGCAGATGCGCTCATCAAACTATTGCAAGGACTCGACTGTCGCATCAACCTCATACGTTTTCACGACATTCCCGACACACCACTCAAGGGTGTTCCGACTGAAGAGATGATAGCCTTTCGCGACTATCTCACCTCACACGGACTCTTCACCACAGTACGAGCTTCGCGTGGGCAAGACATCTTTGCGGCTTGCGGCCTCCTAAGCACAGCAAAGCAAGAAGCCATGAAGCAAAAATAAGCAGAATAGGTGCTTACGTTCTTAATCCCCAAACGTATAAAACAGTTTATTAAGAGGTTATTTCTTATAATAGATAGTTTTACGTAATAATGTTAGTAAGGTAGTAACTTTATAACCACATAACCTCCAAACTGGGAACCGAATTTATAGAATCCATTAAGAATGACGACAAATAATACAAACACTTCTACTACAACTCAAGTAGAAGCATCACGCCCTATACGCATTGGTATCAGTCAGGGCGACACCAATGGGGTAGGGTATGAGCTTATCTTTAAGACATTCAGCGAAAGTACAATGTTTGAGTTGTGTACACCCATTGTCTTTGGCCACATCAAAGTGGCAAACTATCATCGCAAGGCACTCAACTTTAACACGCAGCTTAACGTCATATCTTCTGCCGAAGAGGCTGTACCTGGAAAACTCAATTTTGTCAATTGCTCCGATAACGAGTTGAAAATAGAGTTCGGCGTACAAAGTCCTGACGCAGGACACGCAGCCTTCCAGTCGCTCGAACAAGCCGTTATCTCCTATAAATCAGGCGAAATTGACGCATTAGTTACAGCTCCTATTAACAAGAAGAGCATTCAGAGCAGCAACTTTCATTTCGTAGGCCATACTGAATATCTACAAGATCGTTTTGCTGCTGAAGGACAAGAGCCGTTGATGATTTTATGCAATGATATCATGCGCGTAGCCCTTGTTACCACCCACTTGCCTATATCTGAAGTAACCTTTGCCATTACTGAAGAGAAGGTAGCGCTGAAGGCACAACTATTATACCAATCGCTTCAGCGCGACTTTAACATTTCAGCACCGCGCATCGCAGTATTGGCACTCAATCCCCATGCGGGTGACGGTGGAGTGTTAGGTCATGAAGAGAGTGATATTATACTCCCAGTTATAAAGTCGCTCTCTGATGCTGGTATGCCTTGTTATGGTCCGTATGCTGCCGACGGTTTCTTTGGCGCAGGTCTCTATCGTCACTTTGATGGTATCTTAGCCATGTATCACGACCAAGGATTGGCTCCCTTCAAAGCATTATCCATGAGTGGAGGCGTTAACTTTACGGCCAACTTGCCTATCGTACGTACATCTCCCGACCATGGAACGGCTTACGACATCGCTGGCAAAGGCATAGCCCAAGCTGATTCTTTTCGTCAAGCTATCTATGCCGCCATTGACGTCTATCGCAATCGCGTTAGCTATGATGAGTGCCATGTCAATCCCTTACCCAAACTCTATCAAGATCGCAAAGAAAGATGAAATTTGCTATAATAGCAGCAGGCGAAGGGTCACGTCTTCAGCACGAAGGAGTCTCTCTTCCTAAACCCTTAGTACCCATTTGTGGCGAAGCAATGATTGACCGTTTAATACGTATCTTTCGTCAGAATGGTGCTACCGAGATTGTTATAATTGTCAATACGCTCAATCCTCTTACCGAGCAACACATCTTGCAGCTCAAGCAGCAAGGAAAGGCGGACGACATTCGTATGGTCGTAAAAAGCACGCCCAGTTCTATGCACAGTTTTGCCGAGTTGGCTCCCTACTTATCTGACGGCCCATTCTGTCTTACTACGGTCGACACAATCTTTTGTGAAGAGGAGTTCTCTCAGTATATCAATTACTTCGCACACTGCCAGTACGACGGCTGCATGGCAGTAACTGATTACATTGACGACGAGAAGCCTCTTTACGTCGCCACCAATGAACGATTGCACATTACGGGCTTTCACGATGCCGATGAGGGCGACCGCTACATTTCAGGTGGCATATATTGCCTACGTCCCAACGCACTTCAGACGCTTGCTACTTGTCTAAAGGAAGGAAAGAGTCGTATGCGTAATTTCCAGCGTGCGCTTGTGAGTGATGGACTAAAATTGAAGGCTTTCCCCTTTACAAAGATACTCGACGTCGACCATATCGAAGACATTGTTAAAGCTGAAAACTTCTTGCAACAACACTCATGAAACAGCACATTTTAGGCATAAGCCGTGCGCCACAATTCAGCCCCAATTCTGAAGGACGTGATGCCGCTATCTTTGCAGCCTTAACCAGTCGTCTGGAAAGAAAAGGATATGCTGTCGACATTATCTCTGAAGACCTTGTCACGGAAGTTGACTTGGCAGATTATGACCTCGTGTTCTCAATGGTACGAGGTCGCAATGTGTTATCTATTTTATCACAAGCCGAGCAGTCAGGATTGCCTGTCATCAACTCTGCCACCCGCCTTTTACAACTCTCGTGTGGCAGCCTAATTCAGCTACTTCAGCAGCACGACCTACCCTTGCCTCATATTCAACTTTGTGAATTAACTTCTTCACAAATTGTTACACCGCGTATTGCTTACCCCTTTTGGGTAAAGCGTGTTGATGCTTGTGCACAGCAGAAGGGAGATGTCAGTTTCGTCAACGGTGAGGCCGAATATCATGCAGTTATAAAGCGGTTCCGTGAGAGCAACATTGCAAGTTATGTAATAGAACAACACATCGAGGGCGACCTTGTGAAGTTCTACGGCGTAGAGGGCACAGCATTCTTCCATGTCAGCTATCCTACCGAAAGCGCAAACGGATTTTCAAAGTTCGGACTTGAGCAGGCGAATGGTCAGCCATCTCACTTCAACTTTAATGAGTCTGCCCTTAAGCAGACGGCTGATGAAGCAGCCCAACTTACAGGCATGACCGTTTATGGTGGTGATGCAATCATCACCTCGACGGGACAGTTCCGTATCATCGACTTTAACGACTGGCCCAGTTTTTCACCCTGTCGTCGTGAAGCAGCAAAGGCCATAGCCGAACGTATTGGCCATATTTTTAATTCTTAATTCATTATAGCCTATTTGCTAAAAGTTTACTTGTACTAAAATGTCAGAAAATCAAAGCAATACAACCACCCGTTTACAATCTACCTTCAAGTCGCAAGATACCGAAGAATGGTTAGACATACACTTCACGCGCCCCTTAGGATTGCTATGGGCGCGCTTCTTCAACCACTTCAACATCCACCCCAACGTAGTCACCATTCTGAGCATTATCTTAGGTGCTGCAGCTGGTATAATGTTCTACTTTACCGACCTTACGCATACAATTATTGGCATACTGCTATTAGTCTGGGCCAATCTCTACGACAGCGCTGATGGACAGTTAGCACGCATGACGGGTAAGAAGACGCGTTGGGGCAGAATACTCGATGGTTTTGCTGGCGACGTATGGTTCTTCACTATTTACGCTGCTATCTGTCTACGTCTCCAAGCCACCGACATTCCATTCACAACCATAAAGTGGGGTGTGTGGATATGGCTATTAGCTGCCCTTTCGGGTTTCATATTCCACGGCAAGCAATGCGCTTTGGCCGACTACTATCGCAATATTCACCTTTTCTTTATTAAAGGTAAGTCGGGTAGTGAATTAGACAATTCTGTAAAGTTGCGTCAGGAGCTAAAGTCGCTTTCTTGGAAGGAGGATGGCATGTGGTTGGTTTTTCTTTACTTCTATGGCAACTACACCCATTCGCAAGAGCAAATGACGCCACACTTTCAAGCCTTCCGTCAGCAAATCATGGAGCGCTTTGGCGATGCCCCCGTACCCACAACCTTAGCACAAGCCTTTCGTCAGGGAAGCCTTCCCTTAATTAAGTATGCTAACATACTTACGTTCAACACACGTGCCATTGTGCTTTACATCGTATTGCTCTTAGGTCAGCCTTGGCTCTACTTCGTGTTCGAAATAGTTGTAATGGGCCTATTATTCCTTTTTATGCGCGCCAAGCACGAAAGCCTTTGCCAACGTTTAACGCAAGAGTTGCAACAGGGCAAGTATTAACCCCTTTTTACCTCCTTCCCAACCTAAAACAAACAAAACATTCACGTGAAACCACTCTATCGTAATTTATTCCTATTATTTGGCGTAGCGGCTATCATCGTAATGCTCTTCACTTTTGACGTTGACTACACACAACTCTATAGCCATCTACTCCGTGCCGGACTCTATCTGCCTGCCGTAATTGGCGTATGGATATTTGTATATGCCTTCAACGCGTGGGCATTTCAAATAATCGTCAATAGTGGCACACACAGCAAACATCTCTCCTTTCGTCATGCCTATAAGCTTACTGTTTCGGGATTTGCCTTTAGTTACACCACGCCCTTTGGCTTTGGTGGAGGGCCCTATCGTGTTATGGAACTCAGTTCCTACATCGGAGTGCCACGCGCCATGTCGTCAGTAGTGTTATATTCAATGATGCACATCCTCTCTCACATCTGTCTGTGGAGTTCAGCAGCAGTTCTCTTTGCCATTGTTTATACTGAGAAGATGACGGCTTTCCTTTGGACGCTGTTCATGATCTTTACCGTTGTATTAGTAGTCGTACTCTTTGTCTTTCATCTTTGTTATAAGAAGGGAGTTATCGTAAAGCTCTTTACTCCTTTGCTTCACCTCCCTTTTGCCAAGAAGTGGGCACGTAAGTTTTACGACAAGCATGCTGACGATATGCAAAAGGTGGACGACAATATTGCCTACCTCCACTCGCAGCCGCGTGCCTTCTATCAGTCACTGCTCTTCGAATACGTGGCACGTGTCATCAATGCCCTCGAATACTACTTCATTCTTCTCTCATTAGGCGTAAACCTCAGCTTCTGGGATGCCATTTTAGTATTGGCTTTCTCTTCTCTGATAGGCAATCTGCTCTTTTTCCTCCCCATGCAGTTAGGAGCACGCGAGGGTGGCCTCTCTCTCATTGTCAAAATTCTCGGACTTACAGCCCCAGGTATAGGTATCATTACCAGCCTCTACACACGTGTGCGCGAACTCGTTTGGATATTCATCGGTGTTAGCCTCGTAAAGGTTGGTAACAAAAAGATTATGCACGATTAAGAGAGTTTAATAAGTTTAATAAGTTTAATGAGTTTCCTAGACACGTACTCACTATCATACGATAAGTGATGAAGCATGACATCCCTCAACTCATTAAACTTATTAAACTCATAACTTATTAAACTCATTAAACTCATAACTTATTAAACTCCCCTTCTTCCATGTCAACCTTCCTCTTTGACTATGGTGGCACACTCGACACTGCTGCCACTCATTGGTATTACGTTTTCAAAGCAGCTTATCATCATATAGGCTATCAAATAGCTGACGAACAACTGCGCGAAGCATACGTTACAGGCGAAAGAGCTTTAGCTAAGGAACGAATTATATTGCCTGAAGACAACTTCTTTACCTTGTTACAAAAAAAGATAACAATACAACTGCATTACCTTGAGACGTCACTTCTTTTGATACAGTTTGACAGCGACGCCACCCGAAAACAAACCATTCAACGTTTAGCCACCTATTGTGATGACTTTGCTCGTCAGCATGTTCAGCAATCAGCACAAGTACTCGAACAACTTAAGCAACGTGGACACCGCTTTATCATGGTGTCCAACTTCTATGGTAACCTACATCAAGTACTCTCAACTTATGCTATCGACCATTATTTCGACTCCATTATTGAGAGTGCAGTAGTAGGCATACGCAAGCCCGACCCCGCCATTTGGCAATTAGGAGTAGATGCTGCGCAATGTGATGCGTCGCAGTGCATTGCCGTAGGCGATAGCTTCAGCAAAGACATCATCCCAGCGCATACCATTGGTTGTCAAACCATTTGGTTTAAAGGCAGTGAGTGGGAACCTAAACAGTTTGACGAAACGCTCCCCTCACACATTATCACATCATTAGACGATATCCTTACGCTCTAATGGAGCGGCCTATCCCCCTTTCAGTAAAATAGTCTTCGGCTCGGCAATGAAAATGAAAGTTTTTTGACTTTCATTTTGCATTGCGCTCGCCTTGCACTATCTTTAGATAAGATAGGCTGCGGCTCGGCAATGAAAATGAAAGTTTTTCGACTTTCATTTTGCATTGCGCTCGCCTTGCACTATCTTTGCATATTGAAATGACCATTCGCACGATACTAAAACAAAAAAGTTATAAATTTTTGCAATAAAAATGTTATAGTAGCGTTTAAGTCTATATCAACCTACAATATTGAGTAATGAATCATTCTTGGATACTATATTTAATCATCACCTTTGTGCTGAGCTTTGGCGTAACAGTAGGCGTAATGCCCCTATTGCTCAAGCTATGTAAGCGCAAAGGCATATACGATTTACCTAACGAACGTAAAGTACACCATAACAAGATACCTCGCTTAGGTGGAACCCTCTTCACCCCCGCCATGCTCATCGGAGTGTCTGGTGCGGTAGTTGCACTCAACATCTTTGACCAAGGTATAGATATCCCCGTAACGCTCAAGACGATGCTCATCGTTATTGGTATGTTTCTCCTCTATCTTATTGGCATGCTTGACGATCTTTTTGGCCTACGAGCCAGCGTTAAGTTTATGATACAAATCGTGGTATCATTTTTCTTGCCTTTTTGTGGACTTTATATACACAATCTTTATGGCCTTTTCGGTCTATACGAACTCCCCATTTGGGTAGCCTATCCATTTACCGTATTCGTTTCGATACTCATTGTTAATGCTATCAACCTTATTGACGGCATCGATGGCTTGGCCTCAAGCCTTTCGTTAATAGCCATCGTACTATTCGGTGTGCTGTACTATCAACACCAAATAGTCTTCTATACCCTCTATTGCGCAGGGCTTGCAGGAGCAATTATAGCCTTCCTGTTGTATAATCTATTTGGATCAGTCGAGCGAAGCACTAAGACTTTTATGGGCGATACAGGTAGCTTAACTCTTGGCTACGCCATAGCTTTTTTAGCTATCAGCTACTTTAAGTCGCCCACGTTTATTGGCTTCGAAGCCAGTGCCCATTCTCCTCTGCCACTCATCGTGCCCTACACGTTAGTGCTGGTCCCCTGCTTTGACTCCATACGTGTGGCAATAGTGCGCTTGTTACATCACAAACCCATGTTTCACCCAGACAAGACGCACATTCACCACAAGTGCTTACAAGCAGGTTTCACCATGCACCAATCATTAGCGCTCATACTCACCTTACAACTCCTATTTTGTGCCATTAACGCCGCATTCCTATATGCTGAAGCATCGGCAACTATTATTATAGCAACAGACGTTGCACTGTTCTCACTCTTTATCATGTGGCTCAACAAGCGTGCAGCGCGTCACCAACTTCAAGCATAAACAATGTCATCAACATATACTATTTGCAAAGTAACATTCTCAATCGTAGTCTATCGACAACCTCTTGACGAACTCAAAGAGGTGATAACTTCGTTGTTACGATATAAAGGCGAAAAGGTTATCTACGTTATTGACAATTCGCCCACCGATGATGCAGTACAACTGCAACAACTCGACCCTTGCATTCGCTACAAGCACATGCAAGAGAATGTGGGCTTTGGCAAAGCGCATAATTGGGCTATTCGTCAGGCTGAACGACTTCATAGTCAATTCCACTTTGTAGTCAATCCCGATGTTACTTTTACCGAAGATGTCGTTACACCAATGGTCGACTACATGGAGCAAAATCCCGATGTAGGCGAAATGATGCCACGCGTCTACTATCCCGATGGGCGCATACAATATTTGCCCAAGCTCATGCCCACCCCCTTCTTGCTCATTAAGCGCAAGTTATACAAGCTCATGCCCACCCACCACGAACGGTGGATGCAACACTTCGAAATGCGCCCCATGCGCAACGACCGCGTCTATGAAGTTGGTCACGTTTCGAGTTGCTTTGCTGCCTTCAGAATGGAGGCCTTACAGCGTTGTGGACTCTTCGATGAGCGTTTCTTCCTTTACTTTGAAGATACCGACATAACGCGACGCATTCATCGTTACTTCCGCACCCTATACTATCCATTCGTATCAGTATATCACGACTATGGCAACGGAGCGAGCAAAGACCCTAAACTCTTCTTCGTATTTATCGGTTCGCTTATCAAGTTCTTCAATAAGTGGGGGTGGTTCTTTGACAGTGAGCGCCGCCGCTGCAACAAGTATTTCTTAAAACAAATAAAGTAGCGCATAAATAAAGAGGGGCGTCCTAAAAAAGTACTAACCTTTTTTTTAGACCGCCCCCTCAGAACGAGCTGACAGATAAAAAAACAAAACGCTGAATATGCCAAGCATCAACCACCTCCTTACCATAGCCATACTCCTATCAGCTGCACTTCTACCCATATCGTGCAACAAACAGCGTGACAAGCAAGGTGAACAATATAGCACACACCGTGCTGAAATGGAAACTATCGCGCAGCAACGCTTAGCCACCGCACGTGAGCAGTTAAAAGAAGACAACTGTCAGGCCGCCAAGAGTAGTATCGAGTCCATGCGCCACGATTGCTACCTTGCCCTTACGGCCCGTCAGCAAGGCATTTTGCTCATGGACTCTGTCGAACTACGACAAGCCCAACTCGACTTGGCGAGAGTCGATAGCCTCATGCAACACGACAGTTCGCAAGGCACACGCGCCTCGTTCGAAGAAGCCTGTCAAAAAGTACAATTCTACGAGCGAAAACTACAATTCGATAAGCAACGAAAATAGCACATTATCCCCCCATGTCCACACCCACCGATTTCCGTTCCGAACTCAATGAATCACAATACGAAGCCGTCACCTATCTCGACGGCCCCTCATTGGTTATAGCAGGAGCTGGTTCGGGCAAGACCCGCGTGCTCACCTATAAAATAGCCTATCTCCTTCAGCACGGCATACACCCTTGGAACATACTCGCGCTCACCTTTACCAACAAGGCCGCACGCGAAATGAATTTACGCATCTCACAGATATGCCAAGACATCAGCCTAAGCGGTATGTGGAGTGGCACGTTTCACAGCATCTTTGCGCGCCTTTTGCGCATAGAACACGAGGTAATCAACTACCCACAGGACTTCACCATTTACGATAGCGCTGACACGAAGTCACTCATCAAAGCTATCACCAAAGAACTTGGATTAGACGAAAAGGTATACAAGCAAAATATTGTAGCAGGCCACATATCAGAGGCCAAAAACCACCTCATACTTCCCGCTCAGTATGCAGCCGAAAGCACTATCATAAGTCGCGATAGGTCGGAGGGAGTAGCACAGATACATAAGATTTATACCATCTATCAGCAACGCTTAAGCGCAGCTGGAGCTATGGACTTTGACGACCTCCTGCTCAACACCTACCTCCTCCTTCGCGACCACTTAGACGTGCGCCAGCGCTACATCGAACGTTTCCAGTACATCCTCGTTGATGAGTATCAAGACACCAACATGGCACAGTATCAGATACTGAGTCTACTCACCAACACCCAATCACGCATTTGCGTCGTGGGCGACGATGCACAAAGCATCTATAGTTTTCGTGGTGCTGACATCTCTAACATACTCAACTTCCAGCAGCAATACCCCAATGCACGCATTATCAAGCTTGAATGCAACTATCGTTCAACGCAAAACATTGTCAATGCTGCCAACAGCATCATACGCTACAACGAACACCAAATACCCAAAACCGTATATTCTGCAGGGGCCGAAGGCGACCCCATCACGCTCTTCTCGGCCGCTTCTGACAAGGAAGAAGCACGCAAAATCGTAGCCAACATAACCCGCCTACACGCGCGCAAAGATGTGCCCTATAACGAAGTGGCAGTACTCTATCGCACCAACGCCCAAAGTCGTGTAATCGAAGAGGCATTACAAGGCGCTAACGTTCCTTATCGCATATACGGTGGCCTGTCCTTCTATCAGCGCAAGGAGATAAAAGATACGTTGGCCTACTGCCGATTAATAGCCAATCCTCACGACGAAGAGTCGTTCCGTCGTATCATCAACTATCCCACGCGTGGCATCGGAGCTACAACGATACAAAAGATACAGTTGGCGGCAGCAACCCATGACGTAAGTATGTGGACCGTGGCCAACGACCCCTTAGCCTATGGTGTCGAGATTAACAAAGGAGCTATCAACAAGCTTAGCGCCTTCTGCGAACTCATTGAGTCGTTCCGCGTACAGTTAGATAAGATTACGGCCTCAGACCTCGTGCGCGACATCATACGTCGCAGCGGTATTGGTGTAGACCTTACCCTTGTCAAGTCAGCCGAGAATACGGCTCGTCAAGAGAACGTTGACGAACTCTTAGCCTCTATCCAAACCCTTGAGAAGGAAGCACGCGACGAAGACGGACGTACCCGCGTATCGCTCACCGAATACCTTTCGACCGTATCGCTCCTCTCCGATGCTGACACACGCGACGACGGAACGCCACGTGTCACGCTCATGACAATTCACGCAGCCAAAGGCCTCGAGTTTCAAGCCGTATTCGTCACGGGTATGGAAGAAGACCTCTTCCCCTCCTCATTGGCCAAGATGAGCACCCACGAGATGGAAGAAGAGCGCCGCCTCTTCTACGTAGCCGTAACGCGTGCCAAGGAATACTGCTTCTTGAGCTATGCACAGACGCGCTTTCGCTACGGGTCGCTACAGTTTGCCGAACCCAGCCCCTTCCTCGACGATATAGACGAAGCCTATATTCAACGTCAGGACACGGCATCCTCTGCTCCCAGCTTCAGTTCAAACGCACAGCAAAGCAAGTGGGGTAGTGGCAGATACGGTGCAAACTCATCAGCAGCATCGTATGGTGGCGGACGTCAAACCAAACGATACAGTGCGACTCGCAACAACGATTTCGATAGCTTCTTTGGTGGACAGTCAGAAGACGACTTCCGTTCGTCAATGGGATATAACAATAGCCAATCTGCTTATAACGAATACAGTGGCACTACAGCCAAAGGCGATACCGACTATGAAGCAGGCTATCAAGGCTACGGCGAGTTACGCTCACGCCACTCAAGCGCTAAGCACAACTACACAAAAAAAGTTCCAACTTCGCCCTCTCACATCACCACCTCCCCCTTGCCTTACGGCTACGTAAGCACAGGCGTCGTACGTAAGAAGGGTGCCGACACAACCGCCGATGCTGCCACCCAAGCCGCATGGCCCGAAGGTGCAGTCGTTCGTCACAACCGCTTTGGCGTGGGTAAGGTCGTGAGTGTAGAAGGCAGTGGCGACAATGCCAAGGTTCGCGTTGAATTTGATCAAGTGGGCATCAAGAATCTATTGCTCAAGTTCGCTGGACTCAAACGATTGTAAAACGTTACAAACATTCTAAAGCGGGAAATAAGTCGTGATAAACAATGATTAATATCGACAACAAATGATAGTTAAGGTGTTCAAAATGAGCACCTTTCTTTTTAGCCTTACTATTGGTTATAATCAAAGGGAAGGCTGCCGACTCGCGTGGCAACCCCATCACCCGTAACTTCAGACAACGAACACCGCAGCAAGACATTATACGCATCAACCATTATGCCGTAAGTTATCCCGTCATTCCAGTACCGTTCGGACGCAACAAGCCGCGCGGACTCGGCAAACCGAAGGAACTCTCACTCAAAACGAGCAACTTCAAGGCTGGTGTCGACCGCAACGTGAAGGCGTTTAACGCTGTATGCGAACACTACCCGGATATAAAACACATTGTAGAAAATCAGTAAAGAAACATCAATATGGATATAGACTTGGTATATCTATGGGTCAACGGCAACGACCCGAAGTGGCAAGCTAAGCGCGACGCGTGCATCGGACGACCCACAGAACGACAAGAAAACTGCAAAGGACGCTATGCTGACAGCGGCGAACTGAAATACAGTCTGCGCTCTATAGAGATGTATGCGCCTTGGATACGCAAGATATTCATCGTGACAGACGACCAAGAGCCCGAATGGCTCAACACTGAAAATCCCAAGATTCAAGTGGTTGACCACAAGGAGATAATGCCTGCCGAGAGTCTGCCTTGCTTCAACTCGACATTGATAGAGCACTATCTCGACAAGATACCAGGCTTATCGGAGCATTTCCTCTTCTCCAACGACGACATGTATATAAACCAGCCCATCACTCCGGCTACATTCTTCGCAGCCGACGGACTGCCTATACTGTATATGAACCGCAAGCCTTTCCGAAAGCTGGCGCTATGGTTTAGAGACAATGTTAAGGGCAAACCATTGAGCATGTATCTTAAGATTATAAGAAATGCAGCCGAACTTGTAGAGAAATACTACGGCACTTACTACGGATGCAAGCCTCATCACAACATCGACTCGTATCTGAAGAGCACCATAACATTCACAAACCGTAAGTTTGAGAAGGAGTTCAGTCCAATGGTACCGCACCATGTTCGTGCAGCTGACGACATACAGCGAAGCGTATACTCTTATGTGGCTCTTGCCGAAAAGAAGGGCCATCTGCGCTACGTATCACATAAACATTCGTTCCGTCTGCACATTGACAACCACAAACTCTACGAAAAGTTTGAGCGATACAATCCCGTTTTCTTCTGCATGAACGATTCGGAGTTTGCTAACGATGTCGATCGTAAGGCTGCAATCGACTTCCTCGAAAGCAAGTTTCCGAAAAAATCGGAGTTCGAGAAATAAAGAGAGGAAGGGCAAACATAAATACAGCAACCAACCGGAACGGCGGACTCCCGTCCGAAGCGCAGCAACAAGCCCACAACTAAAAGGCTGGCTGTGCGTCGGACGGGAGTCCGCCATTCCGGTTTAATATATGCGATTCGTATTCTACAAATTGAATTTCTGTCCTGCAGCCACTGTATAATACGCTTCTTTAGCTTTAAGTTCTACTGGGGTTGTAGCATTGTCAAACAATCCTGTTTTTACCATATCTGAGATGTAATGCACAAGTTTGTCGGCATCAGGACTGACCATTATTCTTGCCAAAGCTTTGGTTCCCCTAACCAGAATAGCCCACTTAATGTTATGGCTCCACATCTGCAAACGTTCCATATCACCATTGTCCTGATACATTTTCTGAATTAGAGAGAGTCCGTTCAAGAGCGTCTCAAGACGTTCCAATTCATTAATCGACTTTGATATGGACTTACGGTTGACATAATAATAATACAGTGGCAACTGCGTTACAGTCGTTTTAATTGGTTTCATCAATAGTTCCGACCACCAAGGAATGTCCTCATACTTCATTCCCTTTATAAACTTCACATCCTTTATAAGTGAACGCTTGAACAGATGACGCCACACAAAACAATGCTTTATAGCAAACTTCTGTTCAGGTTGATTCCAGTCGGAAGCATATTTCAATGCGTCGTCCGTCACTACAGTCTTTATTCTGCCAAGCCTGTATTTGAAAGGCGAACGCCAAGCACCTGCTTTGTCAGTATTTACTTTAAACCTACGCATCAGTTTAAGTTGTACGTTTCTGTAGAAAGAGTCTCGATACCAGCTCACCATATCAGTATCGTCACGCTCAATCAGACCTACTGCTAACTCCAAAGTCTGCGGATGTATAAAGTCATCGGAGTCTACAAACATAACGTATTCGGCATCAGCAACAGCCATACCCTCATTGCGGGCATGCGACAATCCGCCATTTTCCTGATGAATTACCTTGAAACGCGAGTCTTTAGCTGCATATTCGTCAAGTATGGCAGGGCTTCCGTCAGTAGAACCATCGTCCACACAGATGGCACGCCAATGCGTATATGTCTGAGCAAGCATGCTGTTCAGACAACGTCGTAAATACGCTTCTACGTTATAAACGGGAATGATAATATCAACTTTGTTAGCTTTCATAACTTGACTTTTAGACTTCCATGTCTGGCAAAGCGTAATATTCTGCTTGTATGTCACGCAAAGAAGGATTCAGTCGCTCTACATTGTCACGTACTGTTCGGTAACAAGTAATCAAGTCCGAATTGATGTCGTTGATTACTGCACGTTTGATATTAGGATGCTGTTGCAGCATGTAAAACAACATAGCACCACCGCCAACGAATGGTTCTATATATGTCGCATTTTCCCAATTATCAAAGTCAGCCGGAAGCTTTTGCTCCAGTTGTTCAATGAGTTGTCCTTTACCACCAACCCATTTGATGAATGGTTTTGCTTTAGAATTCATTATTAGTCATTTTATGCTAATGATTTTCAATCATCAGCGGTATTACTTTTTGTTTTATTGATAAGCTGACGAACATCAACATCCAATAGAGATGCTACCTTTGTCAATGTTACTAAATCTGGTTGTGAGGTATTAGTACACCATTTGGAGATAGTTGCAGGATCTTTTCCTAACTGCTCAGACAACCATTTGCTTGTCCGCTTTTTCTCTACCAACACAACTTTTATGCGATTTATATCCTTCATCATTTATCTTTTTTATTGCGTCCAGCGCAAAGATAATTCTTAAATATTTAAGAATAGACTATCTTCGTCGCAATTTTATAATTATTTTAGCATTTTATTTCACCTATATTCCAAGATTAAGCCGTATCTCAAGTTCGCTGGACTCAAACGATTGTAAAACTGAAGCAATTGCTACCCAAACTTTTGCTCCCGACATTTATGTCGGGAGCAAAACTTAAGTTGCTCGCCTCATTTATAAGGTGAGCAAATTGTAACTTGTAACTTGTAACCGCCTAACTCATTGAAAACCAATAATAATGTGGTTACAAGTTACATATTAATGAGTATTAAAAAGAGCAAAGATAAATTACCCCCAGATAAGCAAAAAAAAAAGAAAAAATATCAGGGGGATGTTTACTTGAATGATTCGCGTCAGCATTGCCAACTTGGAACTTGATGCCCCAGTTGGCAATACAGTTGCATCAATATAACCCAAAAGGGCCGACTCCAGCAAATGGAATCGGCCCTATTTTTTTCGAAAGACTCGAATTTTATCGGACACCAATAATAAACGATATATGATTTTGGTTACGCTTACTTCTTGGTTTTCTCCTCTTTTGTTTCTTTTTTCTTGTAGAGTACAACGGCCGAACGAGCTGGTAGGTAAAGTTTCAGCCAACCTTTGTGTTCGCGAGCCAAAAGTGGATCAAAGTTTGTCAAATGACATACCGTGTCATCTGCTAAACCATTTCCGCCAAATTCTGTAGCATCTGTATTCAACACTACTTCGTAAGCGCCCTCTGGCACACGGAAGCCATACCCATCATAAGAACGATTGGGCGAGAAGTTGAACACAAAGACCAAAGAACCACGCATATAGGCTAACACTTGGTCGCCGTCGTCATGCCAGACTTCTTGCACAGGGAACTTTCGTATATCACCCTCAGCGTTGCGCAATAGATGTATCATCTTATTGTCAAAGTCGCCCAAATAGTGATAGCAGAGTTCGTGATTGTCAACCAAGTTCCACTGGCGTCGAGCGTACTTATAGCTCCAGCCATTCCCCTCGCGTGGGAAATCTATCCACTCTGGGTGGCCAAACTCATTGCCCATAAAGTTTAAGTAGCCACCATTAATAGTTGATGCCGTGACGAGGCGTATCATTTTGTGAAGGGCGATGCCCCGATGTACGGTGTCGTTTTCGTCGCCCTTCTTAAAATGCCAATACATATCTGCATCAATCAGACGGAAGATGAGCGTCTTATCGCCCACGAGCGCTTGGTCATGACTTTCGCAGTACGAAATCGTCTTTTCGTCAGCGCGGCGGTTGGTAAGTTCCCATAGTATAGACGATGGGTGCCAATCCTCATCGCGGCGTTCCTTAATCGTCTTTATCCAATAATCAGGTATGTTCATAGCCATACGATAATCAAAGCCATATCCACCGTCCTTAAAGGGCGCTGCTAAGCCTGGCATACCGCTTACCTCCTCTGCTATAGTGATAGCATTGGGGTTCACTTCGTGTATGAGAAGATTGGCAAGCGTTAGATAGCAGATAGCGTTATCGTCCTGATGTCCGTTAAAGTAATCGGGGTAACCGCAGAAGGCTTCTCCTAATCCGTGGCTATAATAGAGCATAGAGGTGACACCGTCGAAGCGGAAACCATCGAAGTGGAATTCTGTCAGCCAATACTTGCAGTTTGAAAGCAAGAAGTGTATTACCTCATTCTTCCCATAGTCAAAGCAAAGGCTATCCCAGGCTGAATGTTCATGTCGGCTGCCGGGATAGAAGAATTGGTTGGGATCACCAGCATAATTGCCAAGTCCTTCTACCTCATTCTTTACCGCGTGACTATGCACGAGGTCCATAATCACCATAATGCCTGCTGCATGTGCCTCGTCAATGAGTTGCTTAAGTTCATCTGGCGTACCGAAACGACTACTTGGGGCAAAGAAGGAACTTACATGGTAGCCGAAGCTTCCATAGTAAGGATGCTCGGCAATGGCCATTATCTGAATGCAATTGTAGCCATCGGCAATAATGCGCGGAAGAACGTTTAAGCGAAATTCATTGTATGTCCCTACCTTTTCAGCATCTTGCGACATGCCTATATGACACTCGTATATAAACAAAGGACCACGCTTTGGGCGAAACGTTTGCTTTTTCCACTCATAAGCATGCTCAGGGTGCCACACCTGCGCACTAAATATTTTTGTTTTTTCGTCCTGTACTACACGTGTTGCCCAAGCTGGCACACGTTCGCCTTGACCGCCGTCCCAATGTATTGACAGTTTGTAAAGGTCGAGGTGATGTAATGCTTTGGCAGGTAATTTCAATTCCCAGGTGCCATTTTCATCAATGCGTTTTAAGGCATAATTGGGAAGTTCTTGCCACTGATTGAAAGTACCCGTTAGGTAAATGGCAGTAGCATTGGGGGCCCACTCACGCAACACCCATTGGCGTGGTGTGCGATGCAGACCAAAGTACAGATGTCCATCAGCAAAGTCGCTTAGCGAGCCTTTTCCACCTGTTAAGTCAGCTATTTTGTTATTAACGTGTTCGTGTCGCCCTTGTATGGCTGCTTCAAAGGGTTGCAACCATTCGTCGTCTCTAACAATCTTTAATTGTCGCGGACGTGATACACGTTTTACCGCCTTCTTTTTTGTTGAAGTTGTGGCTTTCATGATATATTTAGTTTAATAGGTTTCTTACTTGCGTATTTCTATACTCTTTGGCTTGTGTCATACACTTACAAGACAGTGAGTCTCTATTGTACAACACGTCCATTTGAGTACTCTCCTTGCTTCGTTACATTACCATTGGCATCATACTCTTTGTATTTCCCGTGCTTTTGTCCATCACGATAAGTGCAATCTATACGTGTACCGTCAGCACGTATCTCAACAGAGCGCCCGTCACGTTTGCCTTCGCGGAATTGTCCTTTAAAACGTCCTCCCGCAGCAAAACGCAACGTTCCCTCGCCGTCCATACGATTATTCTTCCACTCTCCATTATACTCATCACCGTTTTTCCATTTGTACACACCGTGACCGTGCATCATATTGTGCTGCCACTGCCCAGTGTATGAAGCAACGCCTTTCCATTGAAATGTGCCTTGACCGCTTTGCTCACCATTCAAGAAATTGCCAACGTATGTGTCGCCGTTGGCAAAACGAAACGAGCCTTCACCCGTTCGTTCTCCCATTATATATTGTCCTTCATACACGTCGCCATTGCGGAACTTATAGATTCCACGGCCGTCTTGCATGTCGTCTTTCCAATCGCCATTATAATAGTCACCGTCAGCATAGATGTATGTACCGCGACCGTTACGCTGATTTTTCAACCATGCGCCCTCGTACTTAGAACCGTCATTCCAATCAAAAATACCCTTACCGTCCTTTTGGTCGTTCACCCAATCGCCTTTATAATAAGCTCCACTTTTGTAAGTGTAGGTTCCCTTTCCATTGCGTACATCGTCTTTCCATTGGCCTTCGTATACATCACCATTATAGTAGTACATTTTGCCAAATCCTTCTTTTTGATTGCGATACCATGTACCAACGTAGCGATTGTTATTTACGGCATAGTAAGTCCCTTTGCCGTTACGCTCATTCTTTGTCCAGTTTCCTTCATAGCGAGAGCCGTCGGCTTCAGTAAATGTACCTTCGCCTTGTCGAAGTCCCTTAACAAAAGACCCTTCATAAGTGTCACCATTATCATATTGGACACGGCCCTTCCCACCTGGTTTACCACCTATGAGTTCGCCCGTATAAATGCCACCATCTTTCAACGTAACAGATCCTACAACAATCTTTTGCGCCCAAGCGCTTGACACTGACATGGCACTTATAAGCGCCCATATATATATTCTTTGCATCATGTTAAGTACCTTATAATCTAACTATCATTATTCGTTTATGAAATTGAAAGCGTCACTGCCTATTAGATAAGCACGCATCAACGCACAATCATCGCGTGACGCCTCAGCACGTTCCTATTCAAAATACTTTTCAGCCGCTGACTTACTTTTCGCTTTTTTGACAGGCTCAGTAGCTTCATTATTTGTAGTAGACGTTTCGACAGATTCCTCATTCTCGCTCCCTCCCCTTGAAGCAGCATGGCGATGCGTTGTCTCCTGCATAGAGACAGGACGATCAAAATCTCGCTCGGGGTCGTAACCTAAGGATTTGTCGGCATAGACGCGTCTCATATAGAGCGCCCACACGGGCAGAGCCGAAGCAGAACCTTGTCCTAAAGCCGTCGAATTAAAATGAATGTCGCGCTCATCACCACCTACCCACACAGCCGTAACTAATTGAGGTACACATCCAACAAACCAACCATCGGAGTTGTTGTTTGTTGTACCGGTCTTACCTGCTATCGGGCCTTTCATTTCGTAGGTAGAACGCAAGCGACGTCCTGTACCTTCATCAATAACAGCCTTCATCATGTCTATCATGTTATATGCCGTCTCTTCGCTATAGACTTCATTGGTTCGAGGGGTAAACTCTGCCACTACATTTCCTTCGCTATCTTCTATGCGTGTAACAAGCAAGGGGGCACGACGTATACCTTTCTCCACAAATGCTGTATAGGCAGATGCCAATTCGGCTGGCGTAATATCGCACGTACCCAAACATAAGGGCAACGAGGGTTGCATATTGTCATTTGCCACACCCAAAGCATGAAGGTCGCGAACAAGTGCTTGCCCCGTAGGGTCAATTTGATACATAAGGCCGGCGGTTACCCAGTTGTTTGAACGGCTTAAGCCCCATTTCAATGTTACATGAGCACCGTATGAGGCTCTGCTACTATTACGAGGACACCAACCTCCATAGCTGCGTTGTATATTCAGTATAGTTGTACGTGGTGTTAAGCCTCCTTGCAATCCCATTGCATAGACAAAGGGTTTCATCGTCGAACCTATTTGGCGACGTCCTACCATAGCCATGTCATATTGAAAGTGCGAGAAGTCTGGACCTCCAACGTAGGCTTTCACTTGTCCCGTCATCGGATCGATTGATACCAATGCCGAGCGTAAGAACTTCTTATAATATAATATGGAGTCTATTGGAGTCATCGTCATGTCTACTTCACCACGATAGGTAAACATTGTCATTGGCACTTTGGTATGGAAAGCTTTATCTATCTCCTCCTCTGTTGCGCCCAACGACTTCATCATGCGATAACGATCAGACTGCTTGATAGCTCTCTTTATACGACGCTTTACATCGCTTCGACTAAGGTCTGCACTATAGGGGAAGTTGGGCGAGCTGCGTCGTTCTGCCTCAAACTTCGGTTGCAGGTTCTTTCCTACTTGCGCATAGACAGCTTGTTCTGCATATTGCTGCATGCGAGAATCAATGGTCGTATAAACCTTTAAGCCATCAGTGTAAATGTCATAATTGCTTCCATCGCGTTTTTGATTCTTCTTACACCATCCATACAAGGGGTCGTTTGCCCACATCAATGAGTCTTCATAGAACTGCTGACGCTGCCAAGCATGATAATTAGAAGGTTCTGGCTTTTCAGCCATCATTATACGGCGTAGATACTCGCGCACATAGGCTCCCATACCTTCTTTATGGTCGATACGATGAAAGTTAAGTTTTAGCGGCTCTTCGCTTAACGTGGCATATTCCGTTTCAGAGAGTTTTCCTGCCTTTACCATTTGTTGCAACACGACATTGCGTCTGTCGCGGCAACGCTCTGGCTCACGCACGGGATTAAAATAAGAGGGATTTTTACACATGCCAACAAGCGTAGCACACTCCGTCAAGGTTAAATCTTTGGGAGCTTTTCCAAAATAAACGTTTGCTGCAGTCTTTATGCCTACAGCATTATGTAGAAAGTCAAAGTAGTTAAGGTAAAGCGTTAGGATTTCTTCCTTTGTGTAATGTCTTTCCAACTCTACAGCGATAATCCATTCCACAGGTTTTTGCATTAAACGCTGCATGGTCGATTCGGCTGAAGAAGAATAGAGTTGCTTTGCCAATTGTTGCGTAATAGTGCTACCGCCACCAGCTTCTTTATGTCCCATTACACCACGCTTTACGACAGCACGCATCACAGCGCGAACGTCTATGCCTGAATGGTCATAAAAGCGCTCGTCCTCAGTTGCGACTAATGCATCAAACATGTGTGGCGAAATATTACCATAGCTTACAAATACGCGGTTTTCACTTCTTGACCATGTGCCCATAAGTCTACCATCAGCACTTATCACCTGTGAGGCATACTTACTTATAGGGTTTTGTAGTTCATCTATCGGTGGCATATAGCCAATCCAACCTTGTTCTACACAAAGCACAACAATTGCGCCAAGTAGCAAAAGCGCAGCATAAGTACTCCAAAGTATTTTGATTGCTTTCTTTCTCATAAATCGGTTGCAAATAGTGTGTGCTAATAGATCGTATTTGCACACATCATATTTGTTATTTCTTAATTTATAATGCAAACTTACAAAAAAAGTTCTTTGCATACAGCTTTTCAGCGCTGAAAGAATGCCAAAAGCGAAATGTCAATAAGCATTACAGCGTCATTTTCCTGCTCTCATACAGTTTTTTTGGAAACCAACCTCACCATTCTATCTGTAATCCGTCATAAGCCAAATGTACATGAGGAGGCAAAATTTCGTTGATACGTCGGTGCAAACCTATTTGGTGGCTCATGTGAATTAGATACGTTTCGCGTGCTCCTATTGCCTTGGCAAAGGTTAAGGCCTCATCTAAACTTTGATGCGAATGATGTGGATTTATTCGTAACGCGTTAACGATGAGTACATTTAAGTTTTTCAACTTCTCATCTTCGTTTTTTACCAAGTGGCTCATATCTGTAATGTACGCCATTTGTCCAATGCGATAGCCGTAAATTGGCATCAAGTCATGCATCACTTGAATTGGCTGAACAGTTTGATTACCAAGTAGGATACTATCTTTAGGATCTAAAGTAATAAGTCCTATATTAGGAACTCCAGGATATTTGTTCTTAGTAAAACAATATGGTAATCGCTGCCGCAAACTATCAGCGCAAAGTTGATTTGTAAAGATGGGCAATGAGTGTTCGAAACTAAAGGGACGTAAGTCATCAATTCCCCCCACATGATCATAATGTTCGTGTGTGAGCAACACTGCATCAATCGAGTCGCAAGACTGGCGTAACATTTGCTCGCGGAAGTCGGGACCACAGTCTATTAAGATGTGACTTCCGTCGTCACCTATGTATAGTGCCGACGTGCGCAAACGTTTATCACGAGTATCATTTGAACGACATACCTCACACTTACACCCAATCTGTGGCACACCCGTACTTGTTCCCGTACCTAAAAATATCAACTTCGGCATAGCAACATCTCTGTTTATTCTATAAAATTAACCTCTGGGTGAAGCGTTATACCGAATTTACGCTCTACATCTGCAATCACCGCATTACTCAGTTGGACAATATCCTCGCCCTTCGCGCCTCCGTAGTTTACAAGTACAAGCGCTTGCTTACTATAAACGCCTACATTACCAACACGTTTTCCCTTCCAACCACATTGTTCTATCATCCAGCCAGCGGGTATTTTCACTCCTTCGTCAACAACATAGTGAGGCATATCGGGATATTGTTGTTGCAAACTTTCGAATTTGCTTTGACTAACTACAGGGTTCATAAAGAAAGAGCCAGCGCTTCCAATCTCAGCAGGGTCGGGCAATTTTGAACGGCGAACATCAATAATTACATTTCGTAGAACTTGTGCAGTAACTACCTCTGCATTAATATCATTCGCTTGTAACGCGCGGCTGATTGCACCATACGACAAGTCGGGAGCAAAACTTAACGACAAGCGATAAATTACATGCGTCACAATATACTTTCCCTTCATCTCGTGCTTAAACACACTGCTACGATAGGCATAGCGGCATTCTTCGCCCTTGAATTGGTAAACATTGCCTGTCGCCACCTCAACCGCTTCTACAGTATCTATATATTGACCAACATCTACGCCATAGGCACCAATGTTTTGCCCAGCACTGGCTCCGACTTCACCTGGTATAAGCGAAAGGTTCTCTAAGCCATAATAGCCATGCGCTACACAATAGGCTACAAAATCGTCCCATACATACCCTGCGCCAACTCGAAGCCACACGTATTCTCCGTTACGTCTTACTATCTCTATGTCTTTTATTTCAGAATGTAACACAACTCCTTCGAAGTCATGAACAAAGAGAAGGTTACTTCCACCACCAATTTGAAGCCAGCGTTTTCCTTTCAAACTTGAAGTAATTGATTTCAGCTGCTCTACTGTTTGGTACGAAATAAAGTCTGTACACTTAGCGTCAATGCCAAATGTATTATGTGTTAAAAGCGAATACATTTCTTGGTAATATATTTTATACTAACACTCTAATAAAAGTTTGTTAGTAAGTTGGTTTTCAATGATTTAATTTTCTAATCTTTCAAGCATCCATGTCTTGCCATTTCGCACGAAAGTGAGTGAACACCCCATACCGCCAGACTGACTACAAATCATCAGGACACGTCGACGGCTATTGCCGTAACCTTGTCCGTAGTTTATGTTCGTAATAGTACCCGAAGGCAACTTAGGACGATAGTCAGGCCACTGATTAACATCAAGCAATCCTTCTATACTCTGAAAGTTTTCATAATCATAAGTCTTGAAATGGAACGGATTAAGAATGTGCTTCGACTGGTATTTGTGATTTGATGAGAACTGAGCATAAAACTCATAGAAGTCACTATTAACGTTCTTACTCATTTTGTGTGTATCAAGAGCCGTCAGGAACCATTGTCCGTTCATCTTATCAAAAACGTATTGTTTCACTCTTCTCTGCGTAAGGTAAACCCATTCGAAAACCACATGATGCAGTGAAGTATCCTTTTCTGCCTTGATTGATTTCGAGTTGTCAAACACAAGCGTATATACATCTTGCTTCTCATATAAATGATCAAACTTCCACGTCCCCTTTGCTATAGGCTGATTAACACCATCAACCACATTTTTTAATGGAAATATAATCCGTTCATATTGGAAACGCTTGTTACACATAAAAGAGTATATAAAATCATCAAACAAACCGTCTGCAGCCTTAGGCGGATTAGGAACGCTATCAGCAGTACACGTATCTAACGCCGAAGCTAAACTATCACTCTTTCCAGCAGCCTCTTCTTTTGGTTTTCCGCTTGTACATGAAGCAAAAAGCAGCACACACACAAGCATATAAAAGAACTTTTTCATCATAAATACCTTTATTTTGAGTGGCAAAAGTAAGCCTTTTCTGTGTAAGACGTACATATTTAAGAAGAAATATTTATCTTTGCATTAAAAATAAGCAATAACGCGATGTTAATAGATAAAATACAAGCTTTATTAAGCGAGGTTGGAGGCTTACAAGCCACAGACGAGAAAGCGCTTGAAGCGCTCCGCATTAAATACCTTAGTAAAAAAGGTGTAGTAAACGACCTTATGGGTGAATTTCGTAACGTTGCTCCAGAGCAAAAACGCGAAATTGGTATGAAGCTCAATGAGCTAAAATCTGCATTACAAGACAAACTTACCGAATTACGTCAAAGCCTTGCTACAAAAGAAGACGACCATTCTGACTTAGACCTTACACGTACGCCTTACCCTATTACATTAGGCACACGTCATCCTTTGTCTATTGTTAAGAATGAAATCATTGATATATTTTCACGTTTAGGCTTCTCTATTGCTGATGGTCCCGAGGTGGAAGACGATTGGCATGTTTTCTCTTCACTTAACTTCCCCGAGGATCACCCCGCTCGCGATATGCAAGATACCTTTTTCGTAGAGCAACACCCCGACATTGTACTTCGTACGCACACAAGTTCAGTACAAAGCCGCGTAATGGAAAACTCTAAGCCGCCTATTCGCGTATTGTGCCCTGGTCGCGTTTATCGTAATGAAGCCATCTCTGCCCGTGCACACTGCTTCTTCCATCAGGTCGAAGGACTTTACATCGACAAAGACGTCAGTTTTACCGACCTTAAGCAAGTATTGCTTACCTTTGCACGTGAAATGTTTGGTCCCGATACAAAAATCCGTTTGCGCCCCTCATACTTCCCATTTACAGAACCAAGTGCAGAAATGGACATTTCTTGCAACATCTGTGGCGGCAAGGGTTGTGCCTTCTGCAAGCAAACAGGTTGGGTAGAAATCTTAGGCTGTGGCATGGTTGACCCCAATGTGCTCGAAGCGAATGGCATTGATAGCAAAGTTTACAAAGGTTATGCATTTGGTATGGGTGTTGAACGTATTACCAACCTTAAATATCAAATAAAGGACCTCCGCCTCTTCTCTGAGAACGATGTACGCTTCCTTGATGAGTTTACCTCTGCCAACTAAAATTCACGTATAAGAAGTCAAGTCCTATTTAACTACTATAGTACATTTGACATCTTTACACCATACAAAAAAATAGCATCCCCTCCACTAATCATTCAAAGCAACGATAAGCGGAGGGGTTTCTTGTTCCTATACTACAATGATCAATCTTGCAAGACATTTACTCGAGACATTACTCATTGAGTGTAACATTTCAGCAGCTAATAGCGTCCGTCTCGCACAAATTATAGTAATTGCACTACTCCTTTTACTTTGCTATTTCATTGCTTGGACTTTCAGAAAATACGCCATGCCCGTCATACTTCAAATGGTTGAGAAAACAGAAACGAAATGGGACGATTATCTAGTCAATCGCCCCGTATTAAGCGCTACAAGTCAACTATTTCCCTGCATATTAGTGTACATCTTATTGCCTTTATGTTATGACAACATCACGACTTCTATCACTTACGTTATCATCTCTCACTCTTTACAAGTTTACATAACGATCTGTGCGACGCTACTTGTTACATCATTTCTAAAAAACCTATCCGTTGCACTTGCTAAAAAATACGAGGAGTATCACCTAACAGGTATATTACAATTCATTCGCTTAATCATCATATGTTTAGGAGCTATCGTCTCCATTTCGCTGCTATTCGGCTACAATCCCATACGCGTCATTGCAGGCTTAGGTGCTGCAGCCACAGTGTTAATGTTGATTTTTAAAGATTCAATCTTGGGATTGGTGGCGGGCATACAACTCTCGCTGAACAAGATGCTTAAAGTTGGCGATTGGATTACCATTAAAAAACTTGACATTGATGGCAATGTTGAGGAAATATCGCTTACTACGGTTAAAGTGAGGAATTTTGACAATACCATTTCTACCATTCCGCCCTATACGCTCGTTAGTGACACTTTCCAAAATTGGAATGCTATGGTCACCACAGGAGCACGTCGCATTAAACGTACTCTATATATTGATGTACAAAGCATAAGAAGCCTCTCGCTCTCTGAAGTCGAAGCGCTTATAGCTGAAAAATTGCTTTCTCAGAAAGACATAACAAATAATACCAACATCAACCTTACATTATATAGACACCACCTTAGCGAGCTATTAAAAAAGGACAAAGATATCGTACAAGATCAATGGATACTAGTACGACAACTTAACCCCACGCCGAACGGCTTACCACTCGAGATTTGGTTGTATACTAACAACACCAATTTCGTTGACTACGAAGAGGTTGCTGCCAGCCGAATAGAAAGTATGATTGCTCTTCTACCGACATTTCACTTACAAATGTTCCAATCACCTACAAGTTCTGACTTTCATAACATAAAACCGTAATTATTCCATCCAAACCATATTGAAAAATAAAAAATGAGGAAAAGCTCTAAAATAGAACTTTTCCTCATTTTTTATTTTTCAATACGGTTTGGGACTAACTTACCCGTCAACATATTGAAATTTGTCTACTTATCAATAAACTTACTTGATAATATCCAATTCGCGGAACACCTTAGCTAATGCTGCTACCGCGCGATCTACCTGTTCCTTCGTGTGAGTAGCCATCAATGCTACACGTACCAATGTATCATGAGGAGCACAGGCAGGTGGAATTACGGGGTTGATGAACACACCTTCGTCAAAAGCACGTGCCGTAGCAATGAAAGTCTTCTCTGTATCACGTACGTAAAGGGGAATGATCGGTGATTCCGTATCACCAATTTCAAAGCCTTCCTCGCGAAAACGTTTTAATGCATAGCGCGTAACGTCCCACAAAGCTTCAATGCGTTCAGGCTCGTTCTGAATGATGTGCAAAGCCTCTAAAGCACAAGCCGTTGCAGCAGGCGTATTTGATGCTGAGAAGATGTAGGTACGAGCATTATGGCGCAACCAATTGATGATGCTCTCGTCAGCTGCTATAAAGCCACCGATTGAAGCCAACGACTTACTGAAAGTACCCATGATAAGGTCTACCTCATCAGTCAAGCCAAAGTAGTCACACACACCGCGTCCTTGTCGACCGAATACACCCAAGCCATGAGCCTCGTCCACCATGATTGTTGCGTTATACTTGTGCTTCAACTTAACTATCTCAGGCAAGTTAGCCAAATCGCCTTCCATAGAGAACACACCGTCTACTACAATCAATTTCACAGCCTCAGGAGCACACTTTTGCAACTTGCGTTCTAAGTCAGCCATATCGTTGTGCTTATACTTTAAGCGTTGAGCAAACGACAGACGACAACCATCAACGATTGAAGCGTGGTCACGATCGTCACAGATTAAGTAGTCTTCACGACCTAACAAAGCAGGAATTACACCAGAGTTTACTGTAAAGCCAGTTGAGAAACAAAGTGCATCGTCCTTGCCTACAAACTCAGCTAATTCCTTCTCTAATTGCAGGTGGAGGTCAAGCGTACCATTCAAAAAACGTGAACCAGCACAACCTGAGCCGTATTGCTCCATAGCCTTGATGCCAGCCTTAATAATGCGTTCATCGCCTGGCAGACCCGTATAGGCATTCGAACCAAACATTAATACGTGGTGACCACCCATTTCTACTTCGGTTCCTTGTTTGCCCTCAATGGCACGAAAATAAGGATACACACCTTTGGCCTTATATTCTTGCGGAAGTGTGTACTTCGCTAATCTGTCTTGTAAAATTCCCATTTGTTTTACTTTGAATGTAAAGAGGCTAAAAGGGGTGGGGGATCTTATTACTTTATCTCCTTTTGCTCTTCTATATTATAATTTTTGGGCAAAGGTACACAAAAACTTTAATTTATGTGTAATTTAATTATAAAATGCGCACATTTGCCAGGTTTTTATGCATTAATCAGCTCAAATCTTTATTTCAGTACAACGCGATCGCCTAAGAGTTTGGCCAGTTCGCGTTCTATCTGGCTTATTTCCATATACTGTCGCATCAGCTGTTTAGCCTTCTCGGGGGCATTCATGAGCTGAGGGTTACGCAGTTCTGTCAGCAAGTGCTTGAGTTGTTCCTTTACGATTGCGTGCTTATAGTCGTGTAAGATGCGAGGCACAACATTGTCAAGCCTATATTGTTCCTCAATGTAGAGGTCGCGCTGCTTACTGCTCAACACAAAGTCATCTTGTCCCACATCAGCCGCCAGTTTACTAATGCGAGGGTCAGGGTGATTCAAAAAGTAGGGGAGTGCCTTCCACCCTTGTTCGTCTACGTGGGCTAATGCCTCACTGAGCACTTGCTTATAGACTGCATTGTGTAGCGTGAGTCCGTCCGCTTGTAGGTCAGTGTCAATGTAGTGCGCCACGCTTATCTGTTGCAAAGCCGCATTGCTCACCTCCGTTTGGTTCGCTGCTTTTTCTGCATCTGCTTCAGCCACGTCCTCTGCCGCGTCAACAACGTCCATAGGCATATCGCCATAACGTACGATAAGGGCCACCAACATACGTTCCTCGGCTAACTCCGTTTCGCCCAACATGAGTTGCTGCATGCGCTCTTCATCAGCAGCCATTGCCGCAGCCTCGTCGGCAGCTTGTGCGTCGTCTGTAGCATTGCCTTCGTTTTTTTTACGTTCAGCCTGCAGCTTCGCACGGTGTTGCTTATTTATTTCATTAACAATAAGTTCTTCGCTAACGCTCAGACTGGTGGCACATTCGTGAATGTACATTTGGCGCACCACTTCATTGGGGATAACCGAAATGCTCTTCACCACGTTTGTCACCAATTCTGCACGTTTCAAGGGGTCGCTCTGTGCATCGCTCATCAACAAGTCTATCTTAAACTTGATAAAGTCCACCTGATGCGTATCAATGTATTTCTGAAACTCCTCAGCCTTGTGTTTACGTGCAAAGCTATCAGGATCATCACCGTCGGGCAGTAGCAGCACTTTTATGTTCAATCCCTCTGCCAACAACATATCAATGCCTCGCAAACTGGCTTTAATACCAGCCGCGTCACCGTCATAAAGCACCGTTATATTGTTCGTAAATCGGTGTAACAGACGGATTTGTCCCTCCGTAAGTGAAGTTCCAGACGAAGCCACAACATTTTCTATGCCGCTTTGGTGCATAGAGATTACGTCAGTATATCCTTCAACTAAGAAGCAGCGCTCATGCTTCACAATAGCGCTTTTGGCCTGATAGAGTCCATAAAGTTCGTGGCTCTTGCTATAAATGTCGCTTTCGGGCGAATTGACGTATTTACCAACGTTTTTCTGCTTTTCTGTGTTCAACACACGGCCACCAAAGGCTACCACACGCCCCGAAACGCTATGAACAGGGAATATAACGCGACCACGATAACGATCAAAGATTTGTTTATCCTCCGTCTCGAAGCACAATCCCGTTTTGAGTAAATACTCCTTCTTGAAACCATGCGAGAGGGCAGCCTGTGCCAACGCGTCGCGCTGTTCAAGCGAATAGCCCAACGAAAACTTTCTGATAATATCGTCTCTAAATCCGCGCGAACGATAGTAAGCCATACCTATGGCCACACCGTCTACAGTGTCGTGCAGTGTTTTCTCAAAGTATTTACAAGCCCATTCGTTGAGGGCAAACATACTTTCGCGCTCATTTTGTTGAAGTTTTTCTTCGTTTGTAAGTTCCTTTTCCTTTATCTCGATGCCATACTTTCGTCCTAACCATTTAATAGCTTCGGGGTAGGTCATGTGTTCAAGTTCCATTAAGAAGTGAACAGCATTGCCACCTTTGCCACACGAGAAGCACTTATACATCTGTCTAGCTGGCGAAATGCTAAACGATGGGGTACGTTCGTTATGGAAGGGACACAAACCCTTATAATTGGCACCTGCCTTTTTGAGGGTCACGAATTCACTCACCACGTCGACTATGTCGGTAGCGTCCATCACGCGTTGTATGGTTGCTCTGTCTATCATGCTAATGTGATTATGTGCTAATGAACTAACTAATGAGCTAATTGCCTATATATTAATGAGTAAATATACGAATGCCTTAGAATACTATTAAACATAACACTGATTCTTTTCATTTTACGAGTGAGCAATATGCAATGCATATTATGACGGATATTATTGGCATTCACTCACTCTCTGTTGCTCCATCAAATAAGCTGCAAAGAGTTCGGCACCAAGGCGTACCATGCGCGGACATGGGCGCTTTTTATAATACTGCATTGTACGAGCTTCAGCCTCGGACGTGGCTTCAGGTTTTTTGAGCCCTAAAAGTTCGGCACAGATTATAGACCCTGTCTGCGACTTAAACTTTTCGGCTAATTGTTGGACAACGGCATAATTATGACTTTTGCCAGCTCGGTCGGATCCTTCGGTCGCTCCACAGTCAAGGCCAGCTAACATAAACATGCCACAAGCTGCACCACACGTCTGACGCATACGCCCTATGCCACCACCAAATGAGGCTGACATACGTAGTGATTGTTCGCGCGTAAAACCGTATAAATCAGCAAAAGCGGCTACCACACTTTGCGAGCAATTATAGCCTTGCATAAAGTTGTCAACGGCTTGTTCCACCCGCTTTTGCGCCTCTTCTGTTGATATTTTGGGGATTATCTGTTGCTTTTCTTTCATTATTATTCTACTTTTGCTGCAATAGGGTTTCTTCCTTCGTTAGAGTGAAGATTCTAGATGTCAATATTTAATCACAAAAATATGAATAAAATCAACACCATTAAAACCATTTTTGCTTTGGTTATCTGTGCTTTAAGTTCAGCGTCGTGTCAAATGAATTTTGACGAACGTCTACAGCATGAGGCTGAAGAATTTACCAAAAACAATTGTCCGCAAGAGCCTGAGGCTGGCACACGGCTTGACAGCGTAGCATACAGTCCTCAAAGTAAGACCTATACCCTATATTATAGCCTCTCGGCTGCTAACGAGGCTTTGTATCGCGAGCAGTCTACCCTACTCCATTATATGCTTCGTCAGCGATTAATTGACAATTCAGACTATAAGGAGGTAAAAGCCCAGCGTGTCACCTTTGCTTACGAGTATCGTTCGCAAACAACGGGTTCTGTGGTGTACGAGACGCAAATTAAGGCTGAAGAGTACGAACGATAAGTTAATGTGCAAATGTGAGAATGTGCAAATATATAATAATGCTTTTAATTATTCGTTTTACAATTACAAAGCGTTTATTTGTACATTCACGCATTTCTCACGCATTTTTACATTCAAGCATTTGCACATTCACTACAGTTCCTCTTCGATTGACTGTAAGCAGTGGGCTAATTGGTCTGGACATGAGGTGAGTTTGTTACCACAGCGAATGCCTTGTAGGCGTTCTATGACCTCTTCCTTCTTCATGCCCTTTACCAGTGCTCCAATGCCTTGCAGATTACCATTGCAGCCACCGTCAAAGCTAACGGAAGCTATACGGCCGTCGTCTGTAAGGTCGAGATGAATGCAGCGTGAGCAAGTACCTTGTGTTTGATAATCAATGTGTTTCATATCGTGTTATAAAGCAAAAAATGAGGTTATAAAGTTATATGCCTTTGATTAAGGCAGCGTAGAGTAAGTTAAACTATCTACCCTTTTTTATTCTAACTTTATAACCTCAGTAGTTTTCTTACGTTTACTGACAAACACGCCCTCCCTTCTTTAGTCCTCGGCAGGCTTCATGTTGGTGTAAACCGTCTGAACATCGTCAAACTCTTCGAGTCGTTCTACCATCTTGTCTATGCTTTCGCGCTCTTCGTCGGTAACGTCCTTGAGGTCGTTAGGAATGTAAGTAAACTCTGCAGCAAGTACTTCGAAGTCGTTCTCTTCAAGATGTTTTTGAATCTGTGAGAAGCACTTAGGGTCGCCATAAATGGTTACGCTGTTTTCTTCTTCATCTTCGTCGTACTCGTCTTCTACGCCATAGTCAATGAGGTCGAGTATAAGTTCGTCCATGTCGACACCTTCCTTCTTACGGATAGTGAATACGGCCTTGTGGTCGAAGAGGTAAGCCAACGAACCCATTGTGCCGAGGTTGCCGTTAAACTTATTAAATACCGAGCGAACGTCGCCTACCGTGCGAGTAGCATTGTCAGTCAGTGTATCGACAAAGATAGCCACACCGTGAGGGCCATAGCCTTCATAGGTCATTGTCTTGTAGTCGCTTTGGTCTTTACCGCAAGCATTCTTGATAGCACGCTCAATGTTGTCCTTGGGCATGTTTTCGCGCTTACAAGTGGCAATGATAGCACGAAGGGTAGGATTGTTTTCGGGTTCAGGACCGCCAGCCTTTACGGCTACTGCAATCTGTTTACCTAACTTCGTAAATGTACGAGCCATGTGGCCCCAACGCTTCAATTTTGTTGCTTTTCTGTATTCAAAAGCTCTTCCCATAGGAGTATGTGATTTAAAAGTGCAAATGTGAGCATGGGTAACTATGCAAATAATTAAATGTGCAGATAATTAAATGTGCAGACGTACTAATACCCTTATTTGCTATTTTGAATATTTTTTGTTCTAATGATATGTTTTTTAGCTTTAAGATTATTAGGTTATAAAGTTTGATTACACTGATAGTCAGTAGATCTAACTTTATAACCTTCTAACCTATAATAGCCTTATCGCAGTGTTGCACCAAGTTGCTTTTCGAGATTAGTAATAATCTTCTTCATCACAGCATCAGTCTGCTTGTCATTCATCGTCTTCGTCTCGTCTTGCAAAACGAAGTTGACTGCATAGCTCTTCTTGCCATCAGGGAGTTTCTCACCTTCATATACGTCGAAGAGCTCTACCTTCTTAAGGAACTTCTTATCAGAGGCATAAGCGATTTGTTCTATCTGGCCAAACTCTACGCTCTTGTCGATGAGTAGTGCGAGGTCGCGGCTTACAGTGGGGAACTTGCTTATCTCTTTAAACGAGACGGGGCCCTTCTGTAAGTGCTTCATCATCATTGACCAATTGATCTCAGCGTAGTACACCTCTTGTTCGAGATTGAATTGGGCGGTGATAGCTTTCGCAACGATGCCAAACTCTACCATTACCTTTCCGTTGCGGTCGGTGAAGGCAAGGCTCTTGGCGAAGATGTCGTTTGTGCCTTGTACTACCTTTAAGCCGCCTAAATGTACACCCAGACGTGCCATGATGTTCATCACGTAAGCTTTAAGTTCATATACGCTTGAGGGTTCTGTAGCGTGTGCCCATGAGCCTTCTATGTGATTACCCATAAGCCAAAGGCCTAAGAAGTGGGCTTGACTATAAGCGTTGAGTGTGTGGTCGGCTGTGTGTTTGCTCGAATTGTAATAGTAGCAGTTGCCACTCTCGAAGAAGCGGAGGTTGCTATTCTTACGGTTTACATTGTGTGCAATGCTTTCAAGGCCTCCAAAGAGGAGCGTCTGACGCATTACGTTGAGGTCGCTGCTTAGAGGGTTCAGCACGCGTACGAGTTCGTCAGCAGTGTATACCTTGAGATCGTTATAATAAGCCGCTTTAGTGAGTGAGTTATTCAGTATCTCGCGGAAGCCTTGACCTACTAATTGCTCGGCAACGATATTCTCAAGCTTGTTGGCACGATCAACATCGCCTTTAATCGTAAGGCTTGACTTGACAGAGGTGGGTATCTCGACATTGTTGTAACCATAGATGCGCAGAATGTCTTCTACCACGTCGCAGGGGCGCTGTACATCAACACGATAGGCGGGAATTTCGAGGCTAATACCTTCGGCCGTTTCGCTTGTAATTTTCATTTCGAGCGAAGTGACTATCTCTTTGATTACTTCGACGGGAATTTCCTTACCTACGAGGTCGTGAACGTACTTATAGTCTAAGTCAACGTTAAAGTGTTTAACAAGTCCTGAAGCTTCAACGTCCTTTATATCCATGCTTATTGTGCCACCAGCCAATTCTTTCACCAAGAGAGCAGCCACTTTGAGGGCATAGATTTGTCCATCTGGGTCGACACCACGCTCAAAGCGGAAGGAGGCGTCTGTGCTAAGGCCATGACGACGTGCGCTCTTTCGAATCCATGTGGGGTGAAAGTAGGCGCTTTCGAGTAATATATCCTTTGTCGTGTCGTACGTGCCTGAGCCGCGGCCACCCATTACGCCAGCTATACACATGGGGGCTGAAGCGTTGCAAATGGCGAGATCACGATCGGTGAGCGTATGTTCTACGGCGTCGAGTGTTTGGAACTTTGTTCCGTTGGGCATGGCTTTCACTATCACCTTGCCACCCTCTATCATATCAGCATCAAAGCAGTGGAGGGGCTGTCCGTAAGCCATCATTACGTAGTTCGTAATGTCGACAATGTTGTTGATAGGACGTAGGCCAATGGTATTGAGTTTCTCTTTCAACCATTCGGGACTTTCCTTCACCTCACATCCCTTGATCGTTACTGCGCAGTAGCGAGGACAAGCTTCAGTGTTTTCTACCTCAACGTCGATGTTAAGTTCGTGATTATCTACTTTAAAGGCTGAGACGTCCATGCGGTGAAGCGCTGTCTTTTTGCCATTGCGAACGAGCCACGCGTAGAGGTCGCGTGCCACACCATAGTGTGAGCAAGCGTCAGCGCGGTTGGGAGTGATATCTACTTCGATTACGTAGTCACTCTCCAGACCGTAATATTCGGCGGCTTTGAGTCCTACAGGTGTATCTTCGGGTAATACGATGATGCCGTCATGGCTATTGCCTACGCCTATTTCGTCTTCGGCACAAATCATACCCAAACTCTCAATTCCACGCAACTTTGAGCGCTTTATGGTGAAGCACTGGTCACCGTCGTAGAGTTTAGTACCGATGGTTGCTACGATCACCTTTTGGCCTGCTGCTACATTGGGGGCGCCACATACGATTTGCTGTGGAGCGTCGCCTCCAAGGTCGACTTGGCAGATGTGCATATGGTCGCTATTGGGGTGGGGCTCGCAACTTACGACGTGGCCTACGACCAATCCTTCCAGTCCGCCTTTGATGGCTTGAACTTCTTCTACACCGTCTACTTCAAGTCCTTCGCTTGTCAGCGCGTCGGCCACCTCTTGTGCGGTGAGGTCGAAGTCAACGTATTCTTTCAGCCATTTATAAGATATATTCATAATTTTGTGTTGTGACTTAAATTTCTTCTTTTGAGCAAGTTTTACCCTATATCTGCACACTTATAAAGTGTACAATACAAGTTTTGCACTGCAAAGTTACGATTTTTTCTTATGCAACAAAGGGCTTACAGAGGCTTTTTAGGTGCTTGCGCACGGCTCTTTCATTTAAGATTTCGTTGCTCACTTAAAAATGTTGTTTTTTATACTGTTTCAGCATCGAATCCAAATATTTTATTCACTATCTCAAGATTTAATTGCGTGTTCGGGTTATTCTCAAACACGTCAATATTTTTTGGGCGTGTAATCTTCTGTTTTGTTAATAGAAACATTAAAAGCCTTGCAACGCCTGTTCTTTTGACTGGAACGGCACAATGAGAAGCGGTTGAACTTCTCATAAATGTCCAAGCCACGTCCAAGAGCTATAGTCCACCCAGTATCTGTTTTGATGAAGCAATCATGGTCTGCCTTAAAGTCGTAAGTGAACTCTATACCCATCGGCAGCAACTCGTCGGCCAAATCATTGAACGAGTCTATCACCTCAGCCACTTTTTCGTCATCGTCATTTTGCGTACTCAGATGAATTTTTATAGTGTCTTGCTGGGTTGACACATCTTTCACCATTTGTATGAAATCTACTAAATTGTCTATCTGATAAGGTTGGCGAATGAAAGGAGCGGTTATGCAGATTTCCTTTACAGTGCGCAGATAATTACCAAATAGATCTTTGTAAGTCACCCCACCCTGGTTTTCTCTTATGGATATAGTCTTGGCTACAAGAGGTTTTATGCGAGGCCGAGAACCAGCCATTCTTGTTTCGTGCTTATTTTCCTGTCCATCGTTTTTATCCATATTCTGCCCATCGTTATCCTCCATCGTATGGATTGACCTGTGCTCGATATTTTCAAGTGTTTCCACCTTTATGGTCTCGCCACTTTTCAGCCATGTGTATTCAAACTTCGCCGGCTCGGTGCAGAAAGTGCTGTCGATGACGTACAACTGGTCTTTAACTCATTTGCGCCCTTCTGCCGAAAAGTCAATAAGTTCCTTAGCTTCCTCATCCGTTATTTTACCATCAGGATAGATGAGTTTCATCATGCCAGAGAATGTTTTACGGATGGCAAGGTGGTCGCGTTCGGAAAGCGAACCATCGAACTTGGCATAATCATTCAACAATGCTGTGCGATCGTCATTGCGCAGAGCATGTAACACGGCTGCTATGTAGTCCGTGATGAGACCATACCCCTTAAGAAGCTGTTCTTTTTCAACATCTTGATTTCCCATCCTGGATTATATAGATGCATACGGTCAAGGAATGCACCCTTGATGAAGGAAGTAGGAATGCTCTCAAACAGATGACTATTCTCCAACATATATGGCACAATATGCTTTGTGTTACCAACAAAAGACATAGATGCACTTGCCTCATGTGTACCCTTACCACGGTTGAACGACTTATTGGCAAGATAGTTCTGCATCGTGTCAATAAGTACAGCATCTACATTGCGACCTTTCTGCTATTCAAACTCATCCCATGCCACAACATCCCAATAACCTACCAATCCAAGATTATGCTTCAAAGGTACTACCTTCACGAAAAAAAGCGAAGAAGATGTGATAAAATTGCGTTTTTAGGCAAAAGTTTTTCTTGATATGCTTAATTTTTAACCCTTATTGTATCAAACTTTGTCTCTCTTGTATTATTCCGTATATCAAGGAAAATGAGTAACTTAGATGTGATAAAAAACAATACTCAAAACTCAAAGCCTTGAGCAAAATTACAAAAATTCCGTCAGAGATTCGCAACTTTTAAACTGCAATTTATCTGCCTAATTGGGGGGCGGGTTTGTAACCCGCGGCAGCAGCAGAATGCTTTGAA